>Ga0209639_1002307_pt1 | contig 15500 bp, 16 predicted proteins | sample EPASupsiteHSE605_FD_187268 | JGI IMG/M metagenome (GOLD analysis project Ga0209639, IMG submission 187268) | Bioremediated contaminated groundwater from EPA Superfund site, New Mexico - Sample HSE6-05 (SPAdes) (version 2) | ecosystem: Environmental > Aquatic > Deep subsurface > Groundwater >...
AAATCGGCAATGTCTATTTGCCAAAAGAGCTGCCGTTAAAGAAGCTGCCCGATGAGGTTTCCCGGATTGCCGGCCTGGCGCAGGGGGAAAGCAAACGTCACTGGCTGAATTCGCAGGTGAAATTTGATTTCTTTTATGTTAAAGGGATACTCACACAAATCGCGGAAGAATGCGGAATGGAATTTGAATATCGGAGAATTGAGGAAGGCAAGTACTGCAGCCTGCTTCATCCTGGTAGGTCCGCAAGTATCTACAGCAAAGGGGAGTACCTCGGTATTCTCGGGGAAATTTATCCGCAGCTCGACCAGAAATGGGACCTGCAGTGTCCGGTGCTGTTTGAGCTTGATTTCGGAGTGCTGTCCAGGAATGCCAATCTCACGGTTGTTGCCAAATCGTATCCGCGTTATCCGGCAATTCAGCGTGACCTGGCCGTCGTCGTTCCGGAAGAGGTATCCGCAGAAGATATTAAGAAAAAGGTAATGGCACTCGGCGGGAAATTCCTGAAAGAAGTAGAGCTGTTCGACGTGTATCAGGGACAGCCCGTTCCGGCAGGACACAAAAGCCTTGCCTTTACGATGCGTTACCAGTCTGCAGAACGAACCTTGAAAGATGAAGAAGTGAATGCCTTTAATTCCGACATCCTTTCGGGAATACAGCAGGAATTTGGGGCAAAATGGCGAAAATAAACAATAATGATGGCAGTTAACAAGATACTAGCAAGGTACTAGGCAGGAGAGCGGGTGAAGACAGTGAATCCGGAAGAACAAAAAGTATCGGTTCTGATTTTCGGAGAACTTCATGTTATTCGCGGCAAGGGATCTGAGGAATATATCAAAAAACTCGCCCATGATGTCGATAAAAGAATGGAAGAAATTGCGTTGAAATTTCCGAAGCTTCCAGCACATCAGGTAGCTATCCTGGCAGCGCTTAATTTTGCAGATGAATTGGCAACAATAAAAGAAGAACAGATGACGCTTCTTAACATGTTAGGAGAAAGCGGCGGCGAATAATTTTTTTACCATTTGACGGTGATTAAGAAATGGTCGATCCCGCTTATTATTCGGCCATTTCTTTATTATTTATTGCAGGCGCCCAGTCTTTGAGAAGGACTGCGCTATTTTGCTTTTATTTATCAGGAAATGATAGAATAAAATGAAACAAACGGAGGTGTTACAATGAAAGGAATTGTCACTGTAATAGGAAAAGATAAAGTCGGGATCATCTATGGCGTTACCAAGATTCTAATGGAGAATAATGTAAACGTGGAGGATATCAGCCAGACTATTTTGCAGGATTATTTCACCATGATGATGCTGGTCAATCTCTCCAACATAAAATGCGATTTCAGTGTTCTGAAGGAAGAGCTCGATGCCTTCGGTAAAGAGATTGGATTGTCGGTGAAGATTCAAAGAGAAGAGATCTTTGACTACATGCACAATATTTAACTTACAGGTAACAAGGGTTGACAAGTTGCCAGCCGGAAACAGGGGAAGTCTTTTGGAGGTAAATAATGAATCTCTATAAAAATATTTTTGAAACCACCCGCATGATCGAGAAAGAAAAACTGGATATCCGGACCATCACGATGGGCATTTCTTTGCTTGATTGCATTGACTCTTCGGGAGAAAAGGCCCGCCAAAGAATTTATGATAAAATTACCAGGTTGGCACAGAATCTTGTCAAAGTCGGCAATGAAATTGAAACTGAATATGGCATTCCCATTATCAATAAACGAATTTCAGTCACCCCGATGGCGATCATCGCTTCCGGGAGTGAAGAAGAAAGCTATGTCGAGTTTGCGAGAACGCTGGACAAAGCAGCCCGCGAGGTCGGCGTTAACTTTATCGGAGGCTTCTCCGCTCTGGTGCAGAAAGGCTTTACGAAAGGCGACAGAATCTTAATCGAATCAATCCCTGAGGCTTTGAACGAAACAGAACGGGTATGTTCGTCTGTGAATGTGGCCAATTCCAAAGCCGGCATCAACATGGATGCAGTGAAGATGATGGGAAAAGTCATTAAAGATACAGCTTATTTGACCAGGGACAGGGATTCTCTGGGTTGTGCGAAGCTGGTGGTGTTTGCGAATGCCGTTGATGACAATCCGTTTATGGCGGGCGCCTTCCACGGGGTTGGCGAACCCGAAGTTGTGGTCAATGTCGGCGTCAGCGGTCCCGGCGTCGTCAAATGTGCTATGGAGAAGGTCAAGGGAGAACCCTTGCATGTCGTAGCCGAGAACATTAAAAAGACTGCCTTTAAAATTACCCGGGCCGGTCAGCTGGTTGGCAACGAAGTATCTAGAAGACTGGACGTACCGTTCGGTATTTTGGATTTGTCCCTGGCCCCAACACCGGAAATCGGAGACAGTGTGGCCAGGATTCTGGAAGAAATGGGCTTGGAAGCCTGCGGGACCCATGGCACGACTGCAGCGCTGGCCATGTTGAATGACGCTGTCAAAAAAGGCGGCATCATGGCCTCCTCATCGGTAGGGGGACTAAGCGGAGCGTTTATCCCGGTTAGCGAAGATGAAGGGATGATCAATGCAGTCAAGAACGGCGCACTGACTTTTGACAAGCTCGAAGCGATGACCAGTGTCTGCTCCGTAGGACTGGATATGATTGCGATACCCGGAGACACGAAGGAATCGACGATTTCGGCCATGATCGCAGACGAAGCCGCTATCGGCGTCATCAATAATAAAACGACCGCAGTCCGCGTTATCCCGGTATATGGCAAAGGGGTCGGAGATACTGCCGAGTTCGGCGGTTTGCTGGGCTATGCACCGATCATGGCTGTCAATCCATACAGCGCAGAAGAATTCATTAACCGCGGCGGCAGAATTCCGGCGCCGATCCACAGCTTTAGGAATTAACTGTTTTTAAATTTCAACCAAAAAAACCGCAGGGAGTGCTTCCCCTGCGGTTTCTTGCGCTTCAATAAAGCCAAGCCCTCACCACCCAAAGCCCATCTGCATATGCTGTAATTAGACTAATAATGAAAGGGCGGGCGGGATGGATAACGCGACCGGCGAACGCACGCCGCTTGTCATAGCGGCTGAAATAAATATGATAACCTGCCAGACCAAAAAAATATTGCTTGCCAGCGCCATTGAAATCGGCCGTCGTTTGCAAGAAGCCAAGGATCTGGTCAAACACGGGGAATGGGGTAAGTGGCTGGCAGAGTCTGTGAGCTATTCCCAGAAAACGGCCGAAAGACTGATAAAGCTCTACGAAGAATACGGGCTTAAATTTTCTGACGGATCCGACAGGTCAAAATCGACACCAGTGTCGAATTTGACTTACACCCAGGCCCTCCTCCTGCTGGGTTTACCGGAAGAGGCGCGGGAGGAATTTATCGCGCACAATGACGTCGGCAGTATGACGAAACAGGAGCTGCAGCAGGCTCTTAAGGACAGAGATCAGGCCAATCAGGCAAAAGAGCAGGCGCTTCAGGAGAATCAAGTATTTAAAAAAGGGCTGGAGACGATCGGCAGCACAATCTCCGAATTAAAAAAGGAGCAGGCTAAGGCTGCGTCAATGCCAACGAATCCGGAGAATGTCAAAGCAGAAGCCACCTCTGCCGGTCAACCCGCCCTGCCGACCCACAACCTTAAGACCGAACGTGACCCCGACGCTCACATCAAGTATGTAGAAAAATGTGATGTTTGCAGCAAAACGATCGCCGATACTTTCTTCGATCTGACGACAGCGCTCACCAATCTGGCGCATATCGATCCGAACCTGAAAGAAGAAAAAAGAAAAGAGGCCAATCGGCTGATTGAATACATGGCAGAGACGATTAAAGAGTGGCCGCCCCCCAAGAAACCGCTTAGAGTTAATTCCTGATTTTAGAACCTTTGGACAAGCCAAGCATAGTATGTACAAGACAGCAGTAGGCTGTCAAATAAAAGAGAAAGGAGATGATTGGAATGGCCGTTGTTTCAGCACCATCCGGCGCGGCTCTGGTATTGGTTTATCAGACCGGAGTCAGCACCTCTGGCGCTCCGATAACCAAACAGCGAAGCCTTAACAATATTGTTTACAATGCTTCGAATCAAGCTGTCTATGAGGCGGCTTATGCCATCTTCAGCCTGTCGGAATATACGCTGCTTGACGTTTACTTCAGAAGAACGGATGAATTAACAAACGAGGAGTAAAGCAGAGGGCAAATTCAGGCGTCAAGGAGGCGATCCAATTGGCTGTGACCACCAACCGAACAGCAAGATTAACCTTCGTAACCACCGGAGGGAACACGTTTTCCCTAACGGTTCCCCAACCGCGGCAGGATATTCAGCTCGCTGAAGCCATGAGCGTTATGAACGCGCTTATAGCAGGCGGAATATTCCTCACGACAAACGGTGCCCTTACAGGGGTAAAGGATATAAAGGTCATTGAAACAACAACCAATGACCTTTATGATCCTCCACAAGCGTAAGCGGGCAGTACCGGCATAAAAGATTAAGAGAGGGGGCGGGCCGATGGCAATCAGGATTTGCCGGCGGCCTCGCCCCCTCTCATCTTTTGCCTGATCACTGTTCATATTATTATATGAACCCTTAGCTAAGTTTGAACTATAAAAAATTTAAAAAATAGTACATGTCATTTTCTAACCCTTCTGTTGTGGATTGATAGCGTTGTATATGGTCACAATAAAGACTTTAAAGCCAGTAGCTATGAAGTCAAGAAAGTAAATAGTAACGAAATTTTAAAGGAAGATATTTCAGGGCAAAATTATTTTCTACAAACGTATCAAGATATAGTTTTCTCTCTAGTGACTTTTAAGGATAGCAATAATGTAGATATTACCGATTACTTTATTAATGGAATTTAGAGATTTAAACATTCAGTTGTATCCTTCAAAAATACTATCGGGAGCAAGGTTGATGTCAAAATAGAATTACGGCATATTGGCTCATGCGACACTTTTCTGGTTTTTCTTAGCTATTACTTACTCTTACTGCCTTTTTTCTTAGTTCTATAATTCGTATTTTGCTTTCTAAGGCATCGTGTTTGGTTTTTTCAATCAGTTCCTGGGGCGTAAAATTTTTTGTATTCTCGAAGTTCTCGTATCTAATTCGGTGAATGTCGTCAATTGTAAACTTTTCACTCATCAGAATTCATCTCCTCCCAACATCATAGATGGTGGCAATATATTGATTTCATTAAAATCCTGCAGCTTATTTACAGCCTGCACTTTATTGATGGTCTTGATATTTACAAAGTGTTTGAAATTCCAGCTTTGATTTCATAAGCATATAGTCATTGATCAGCCAGTCTGCCCCCGGTTCAACTGGGAGTTACGTTAACACTGTCTTAAAAGCGGCCGTTTAAGCCTGCGGCGGGCCGAAAAGGTCATTGGTAGTTGTATCAATAACCTTAATATCCCGTATTCCGGTCAGCGCACCGCTGGGCGTAAGGAATATATCACGGGCAATAAGCGAATCCATAATAGCCACGGCTTCGGCCAGCTGCAGGAAAGCTCTGGACGGCGAAAAGGACAAAAACACGCAGTTGGCCGGGGAGCGTGACAACCTGAAGACAAAGGCGGACGAACTGCAGAAGTCCAAGCAGGCACTTGAGCAGGATGTCGAGAAAAATCGGATGGAGAATAAGAAGCTTGCAGAAAATTCCAATTTGAAGAGTTACCAAAGGGTAAGCAACGACCTTGCTACCGCGCAGATCAAGCTGCTCACCGGTAAAGTCGCTTTTCGATACGAGAACCTGGACAAAGCGTTCAAGGAACTGATTTATGAGATGGATCTGTTGGCTAAAATTGATCCGCAGGTGCATGCTGGGTATAAAAAACAAGTGAATGATTTTTTATTCAGAGCGATGCAGGAGAGAATGGGGAACTGACTGAGTCTAATATAGCATCAATACGCTCCTGGGTACCGGGCTTGCATACTACTTGTAAAGGCTGGACCTGCATGAATTGGTCGTGATCATCGGCAGATGTCACAAACACGATGCTGCATGTTGACATGGAATCGGATTGCCGTATTTGTTTGGCGGTTTCGAGACCAGTCAGCTTTTTCATGCTATTGTCAAGAAAAAGAAGGTCAAAAATCATATTACGCTTATTAAGTTCTTCGAGAAGCTCTTCACCACTGCCAAATTGGTAAATATCAAATAAAACCCCATTTTCTTTCTCATATAAATGAATGAATGCCTCCAATAACTGGCGACACAACGGCCTGTCATCGCAAATGCCGATAGTAAGCAATACTCATCTCCTCCAAATATTCCTCCACAATCACATAAGTGGCTTTCGTTGAATAATTTTAGGACAAATAGTCCAATATGTCAATAGGACTTATCGTCCTAAGATATACTTGCTTTGGTGATGATAATGCGCTTAAAAATACGTGATGTTCGTGAAGATCATGATCTAACCCAACAACAAATTGCAGAATACCTAATGTGTGATCAATCTTTATACTCCAAATATGAGCGAGGAGAACGTGATGTTCCACTGAATATCATGATTAAACTCGCACAGTTTTATAAAACCAGCGTTGACTATCTGGTCGGGCTTACAGAAAATAAACAACCTTATCGTTGAACTGATAAAGTTGAACAGGGTGATAAGATTTGAAGATTGATTACAAAGCATTAGGTGAACGGATTGCGAAAAGGCGCAAGGTGTTGAACCTGACCCAGGATGACGTCGCAGAAGCCACGGGATAAATGGTAGCCCCAAGTAAAATGATAGAGAAGATATTAAGTAGCCTTTTCCAACAAAGGGCTGCTTTGTTATTTTTAGAATTAATTTCCACAATTCTAATTATTTGGGAGGATAGCTGGGAAATTTAGCGAATATCAAATTAAAAAGTAAACGTATTGATTCTTTCTCAGATCGGACAGGTCCTGGCCGCGGAAGCCCCAATCACCAGAAACCTGTTAAGCAAGCTGGTCTTAAACGCCTGGGGCATTGCGCGGATGGGAAAAATATGTGAAAAAATGGACTCATTATATGAATTTCTTAGACGAACAAAAGTCATCAATAGAGGGAAAATGGAAGCAACACAAATCGCAGTAGAGTTAAACAGCTGTAATCAGGCTTTATGCATCGTTAACGGCAAAAAACACGCTATAGAAATCTATTCAAAACTAAGTGGGGAGGGGGTATTTCATTTATCAACCAGAATGTGTCCCAAACATCGGAGCAAAGTATTAGATGAAATAAAGCAAAGATTAAAAAATGAACAGCTTTGTAAAGTTGTTTCCACTCAATTAATTGAGGCTGGAGTTGATGTGGATTTTCCCTTGGTTTATTGATCAATGGCCGGAATCGATTCAATTGAGCAAGCTGCAGGGAGATGTAACAGGGAGAATAAATTAGAAACCGGTATCGTCAACGTTTTGAGCCGGAAAGCATTTTCACCAAAAATATGCCAAGTTCAATAAAACGACCGATTGAAGTAGGCAAAACAATTATGACGAGGTTTGAAGACATCCTTTCGGAGTGAAAGTCAATGTCTATATTGACACGGAAGTACGGAATTTTATAGGTTTTTTGATGCGTTTTGACAGGAGGAGATACGAATGTTTTTAGGTAAAGGTTTTTCTAAGTCTCAGATATTTCCACTAAGTGCATAGGTCATGAGGAAAGATGTGGAAAGTGAATTATGGAAATATTTGAGCAAAGTCCCCAAAAATTATGCAGAATTGTCGCGAGACCAGATCGTGGAGGAGTAAATATATTTTGCGCCCAATTTGAATGAAAGGAGGGTTTTATGGTGCAATTGTCTTATCCGATTAAAATGGAGATAGCCGGAAATACCGCAATGTGGACAAGACCGGATACCGGTGACTGTCCGGTTAGCTATCCAGCTCCAACATATTCTGCGGCTAAAGCTATTTTTGAATCCGTCTTATGGGGGCCGGATGTAGAAATAATCCCCACAAAAGTGGAGTTGTGTACGCCCGTACAATATCATTCCTATTGCACAAACTATGGAGGCCCTTTGCGAAATCTCCAATCGATTAAAGAGGGAAATAATTATCAGTTGTATGCCACCGTGTTAATTGATGTCTGTTATAGACTGTACGCAGAAGTTGTTCCAAATAAAGAAAAAAGCAGATTGCCGGAAAGTGCTGTGCAATGGGACAAAAAAACAACCTCACCCGGTCATGCTTATCAAAGCATTTTTGAAAGACGACTCAAAAGAGGTCAGTGTTATTCAATTCCGGCATTGGGATGGAAAGAGTTTACCCCCTCCTATTTTGGGGAATTTCGTGACACAACACAGGTGTTGTCCGATTTGCCGCCCGTTGTCATACCGTCTATGTTGAGACAGGTCTTTTCCAAAGGATATACCCCTCTGGGTTCCTATTCAAAAAAGGATTTTTCTCCGGTTTCTTATATATACGACAATGGCCTCGTCATTCAAAACGGCGTGCTGGAGTATCCGAGAAGGGGTGAAATCTATGCTAAATGAATTGTATAGTTTGTCCGCCGCTCTGGAAAGTAAAGGCATCTCCACCAAGGAATGGCATAGGGAATACGAATCCTTACCTAAGGTTACTGCCAAAGCACCATGTATGCGAATATGGCTTGCCAAGGACGGTACGATCTGTGGAATTGAGAGCATAAGTGCAGAACTTGCCCAGTCACTGAGAAAATTCGGGAACAATCAAGGTACCTTTCCCGCTTTCAATATTGCTCCCCTATATCGCATCACCGATAAAGAACAGCTTTCCGAGTTGGAACAAATTGAAAAATTTACTGTACCCCCCGATTTGAACAAAATTAAAGCATGGTGCGTTAATGACAATTGGAAGGAAAGTACTGTCAAAAAAATTAATCGAAGCTTGCATATTATTCCCCAGACCCTTTTAGATTTAATTGGTGATCAAGAACGACCTGAACGAACTCTCGTTTCAGAATTAATTCGTTTAGCATCTGGTTTCACAAACGAACCTGAGAAAAGCTTCAAGACCGCACTGGAAAAATGCATCTTTGCAAAGCTTCAAAAACAAGAGGACATTAGCATGGTGCTTGCTATGCTATTTCATAAAGGTAATCCTCAAAAAAAACAAAACGATGACACTGGTGTATCAATTTCAGTTGTTTTGGATTTGTTTGACTGGCGGCAGTATGGGTATCCCGTAACAAGCAAACACACCACTGAATGGATTAACGATATGCTGTTGAAATCCACATTGACGAGTGCATCTAAACAGTCTGAAGGTGTTGAAAGTGACGCATTTGGGATTTCCTTTGTTAATCCGAATGAACCTATGCCAACAGTGGAGCTTAACGGATTTAAGGTATCGTTACGTACAATGTTCGATGGACAGCCTTGCCAGCATCGTTATCGGAAGATTGAAGATGGTACTTACCCTATTTCCCTTGAGAACCGTTCGTTAACAAAGAAGTCACTTGTGTGGCTTGCCAACGAAGAACATAAGGGCGTTACATGGCAAAAAACTCACAAGAATGAAATCGTCTTTGTTTACCCATCAAGATTGCCTGAAGTTCCGCCAAAATTTGCGTCAATTTTCGGTTCCAATCAAGGAGAAAGCTCCACACAAACGGAAGCGCGGTTCGAAAATGTTGCGAAAGAGTTTATTAAGGCGCTTAGGGGCATTCCCGCGCAAGAAAAGCCGGATTTCATTCAGATTTTCACAATACGTAAGACAGACGAAAATCCTCGGTCGTCTCGGGCGAAAATTGTTTTTACCCGAAATTGTTCACCAAACCAGCTCATCCAAGCAGCGGAGGATTGGGAGGCTGGCTGCTATAATACGCCAGAAACAGACCTAGGTGAGCGAAGCATTCCTTTTCCTTTGCAAGTGTCTCGAATCGTCAACAATGTGTGGAAGCAAAACGGAGATTTGGCGCAAGGCAAGACTGATGTTGAACGAATGAAATATTATCAGGGAATGGAATTGCTGCTTGACATTATGCAGGAGAGCATGATTGGCAATTACCTTCACATCGTACTTACACATTCATCTGGTTTGGTAAGTTATATCGGCAACTGGGTACATGGCGGTTCAAGATGCAAGAATAAGACAGAGGAGAAAAAACTAGAAAAATTAAAAAATGAAATGGTCCTTCTGTTGTCTGTACTTGGGCTGCTTCTTTATAAACGTAATGAAAGAAAGGAGAAATACATGGAAAGCATGGCTTATTTAGTCGGACAGCTATTGAAAATATCCGATGAGCTACACACACTGTACTGCAAAGTTGAGCGGGGCGGGGATATTCCTCCACAGCTGGTGGGCGGTGCATTGTTTGTGACAGCCAGTGAAACGCCGAGTCAGGCGATTGCACAATTGTCCATCCGAATGAATCCCTATATAACTTGGGCGAAACAATATCGTTTCAAAAATATTAAAGCTGAAAATAAAGAGAGTTGGAGAGCAGGCTGGTATCTCAGTTTGTATGAAAATACAGCAAATAAATTGTATTCGACAATAACGGGCTTAACAAGGTTCGGTGATTTTGATAAAGCACAGCTTTTTATTGGTTATTTGGCATCGTTCCCAAAAAGAGAGTCTTCAGTAATAGCAAGCGGTGATGACAACGGTAATGATAATAATATAGGAGGGGATAATCATGAACAGTAAAATCAAGCGCGCGACCGGTTTTTTGGTAATTGAAGTTGTAAACTCAAATGCGAATGGCGACCCGGACAGAGAAAGTGACCCCCGCCAGCGTCCAAATGGCATTGGTGAAATTTCACCTGTTTCCTTCAAGCGCAAGCTGCGCGATTTACTGGAGGACCACGACAGTACGTTTTTTCAAAGTCTTCCGGAGATATATGTTGGTGATTCAGAGAGATACAGCATATTGGAGTCACGCGTCCGTGACTTGAAGTCCATCACAGCTGAGATGTCCAAAGACGTTAAAAATTTTGATCAGAAGGAGTTTTTGAATAGTCCTTTCGTTCGGAAATACTGGGATGCAAGAATCTTCGGAAATACGTTTTTGGAAAAAGGGGCTAATAAGGGATTCATAAAAACGGGGGTTGTTCAATTCGGCGTGGGGGTATCGATTTCGCCAGTCAATGTTATACGCCACACGAATACAAAAAAAGCCGGTGTACAAGAGGATAAACAAGGAGGAATGGCGCCTTTGGCATTCCGAATCGTGGAACATGGTGTTTATTGTATGCCGTTTTTCGTCAATCCTAATTTTGCCGCTAAGACAGGCTGCACGGAGGCAGATATTAACTTGCTTAAGCTTTTGATTCCCAAAGCGTATGATTTGAATCGTTCAGCCATTCGCACCGATGTACGCATCCGTCATGCTTGGTATATTGAGCATCTGAATGCGCTTGGCAGTTGTCCGGATTATCTCCTTTTGGAAGCGCTCACACCAAAGCGTATTGATGATACGACCATTGCGTCTACGACTTGGGCTGACTATGAGGACAAGACAGTTCTTCCGGAGGAATTGATGGGTAAGGTAAGCTCCGTAACCGACTTGATGATGAAATGATTTACTACGCACACAGCAAAAAATACGATATACCTGAGCAGGAATACTCGGCGCATATTCGTGGGGTAAGGTCACTTGCCCACGAGTATGTACGAGATATGATCAGTTATTCGGAATGCGATAAAGCACTGCTATCACAAGCGGTAGAAAAAGCATCTACTTATCACGATATAGGCAAGTTAAACAAAGACAACCAAGATGTGCTGTCAGGGAAAATATCGTCAAAGTCTCTTCCGCGAAATCATGTCGATGCAGGGGCGGCTCATTTTTTGAATAGCAAACACTTTTCTGCTGTATCCGCTGCAGTAATTCAGGCCCATCACATTGGGTTCCCGGATTTTTCTGATGAAATGAATAAGGGTGATGCGATTTTTCGTGATAGTTCCATCGCTTCTGATGTGGATTGCGAGTTACCGAAACTGGTAGCAATCCACGACAACCTCATTGATATCCATTTTGAATACGATGAGGAGGAAATGAAAGGAGATCGCTCGGTTTTCTTTCGGCTGCTCTTATCTTGCATTGCTGACGCTGATCACACAGATACTGCTATCCATTATCGCCAGTATCCAGCTGATACAAGTACGGTTAAATTGCGCGCCGCCGAACGGCTTGCACAATTAGACATGCATATTGTAGCGTTAAAGCAAAGAGGAGCTGACGGTGATCGGAACGCTCTACGAAATGAGATGTATCACGCGTGTCGAAACGCCGACATTGACGCCGACATAAGCTCCTGTGATAGCCCGGTAGGTTCCGGAAAGACAACGGCAGTCATGGCTTATTTGCTTGCACAGGCGAAAAAGCGCGGACTACGGCGTATCTTTGTGGTACTGCCATTTACTAATATCATTAAACAATCAGTTAAGACCTATCGAGATATGCTCGTTTTGCCAAGTGAAAATGCTGATGAGGTTGTGGCGGAGCTACACCACCGAGCAGACTTTGAAAGTGAAGATACAAGATACCTAACTGCACTTTGGCGTGCACCAATAATTGTGACAACTGCTGTCGCTTTTTTTGAAACGCTTGCATCGAATTCCACCGCAACTCTGCGCCGCTTACACGAATTGCCCGGCAGTGCTATTTTTGTGGATGAAGCTCATGCTGCGTTGCCAGCCAAACTTCTACCCATTGCGTGGAAGTGGATCAACATTTATGCCGCAGAATGGAATTGCTACTGGGTGTTGGCGTCCGGTTCACTAAATCGATTCTGGACAATCCCAGAAATTGCTGGCACAAAAAAATCCAACTATGTACCGGAAATCATCGATGACGAACTTCGCAACCGACTTTCATTTTATGAAAACAAACGGATTTCCTATCATAGTGACTTATTCCCCAAAAGCACGGCGGAGCTTGCTGATTGGATCATCGATTTTCCGGGACCAAGACTGGTCATCTTGAACACCGTACAAAGCGCAGCTATATTGGCAGACTATTTTTCGGAACACTTTGGTCGAGATTGTGTCGAGCATTTGTCTACCGCTTTGACTTCAGATGATCGAGACAACACACTTGAACGAGTCATAAAACGTTTGGATAACAAAAAAGATTCAGATTGGACTCTTATTGCAACGTCGTGTGTTGAAGCTGGAGTAAACCTTTCTTTTAGAAATGGATTCCGTGAACTTGGATCACTGGTATCGTTATTACAAGCTTCGGGGCGTGTAAATCGAGAGGGCGTTCTTAGGAATTCGGAGATGTGGACATTTTGTATTTCAGAAGACGGAAAGTTAAAGCTTAATCCAGGTTTGAAGGAGTCTGCCGCTGTTCTTAAAGGGTATTTTGAAGGGAACAGAACCATTGCACCGGAATTGAGTACACAATCCATTGCCGATGAAATCGCATTATATGGACTATCGGGAAAACATAAAAAGTTGGTTACCAATGAGGAGTTGCAGAACTTTCGTCAGGTGGAACAAGACTTCAAGGTAATTGACAGCGATACCCGTCTTGTAGTGGTTGATTCAACTGTAGCAAAGCGCTTGCAATATGGAAAAGTTGATTGGAGAGAACTGCAGAAAGTCTCAGTTCAAATTGCCAAATATAAGTTGGATGAACTGAGAACACCTATAATAATGGATAATATATACAGGTGGAATCTCGGCTACGATGATTTTCTCGGTTATATGGCCGGCATTGTGAAATTGAAAAAGTATAACGGAGAAGCAATCATAATTTGATTAGCCATAGATTGAGAGTGGAAAAAACCAGCCAAACCAAGTAGTACACTTTTTGAGAATGATTATTTTTCTGCTCGTCCTGATGGCAGTATTGAGGTTTGAAAGGTGTAGTAATGGAAACATAATACACAGTTGGGCTAATATTCCTCTGTAAAGGTACATAGAAACTTTCAGGATGTACCCAGTGTTGAAAATATCCAAAAATATTGATGATTATAAAATATCTGATGAAGTCTTAGAAGGATTGAACCCGGAGGTTCTAATGGAATATGATGAAGAAGATTTCCTGCTATTGTCTGGCATCCAGCACTTTTCCTTCTGTAAACGCCAGTGGGCCTTGATTCATATCGAGCAGCAATGGCAGGAAAACCTGCGGACCGTCGAGGGCGGAATTCTGCATGAGAAAACACACGATAACACCATTAAAGAAAAACGCGGGGATTTGATTGTTTCCCGGGGTATGGGAATTTTCTCGCGTACTCTGGGAACAACCGGAACGTGTGATGTTGTTGAAATGCACAGGGATCCAGGCGGCGTGAATATCTTCGGACGGGAAGGAACGTTTAAACCGGTCCCTGTAGAGTATAAGCGCGGGAAACCCAAAGAAAACGAAGCCGATGCGCTGCAGCTATGTGCCCAGGCCATGTGCCTGGAGGAAATGCTCTTATGTGAAATTCCGGAAGCGTTTTTATTCTACGGTGAAACAAAGCGCCGGCTCAAAGTTATTCTTGATGAGGATTTGCGCGGACGGGTGAAATCGATATTTAAAGAAATGCATGAGTACTATGACCGAAGATATACCCCGAAAGTCAAGCCAAATAAAGGCTGCAAGTCCTGTTCCCTTACGGAGATCTGTATGCCAAAGTTATGTAAAAATCCCCGTTCAGCATTACATCAGGAAAAACCTCCTGGAGGCGACGGAATGAGAAAACTGCTCAATACGATCTATGTCACTTCTCCCAACACGTATTTATCCCTGGATGGAGAAAATATTGTCATTTTAAAAGAAGATCAAGAAGTCTCCAGAATCCCGCTCCATAATCTTGAAGGGATTGTGGCTTTCGGTTATACCGGCGCCAGTCCGGCGTTAATGGGTGCCTGTGCCAAACGGAATATTGCCTTAAGCTTTATGAAACCAAGCGGTAAATTCCTGGCCAGAGTGGTGGGGGAGGTTCGGGGCAATGTGACGCTAAGAAAGGCGCAGTACAGGCTTGCCGACAACAAGGAGCAAAGTACGCAGATTGCCAAAAACTTTATTCTGGGAAAGATTTATAATGCCCGTTGGGTGATTGAACGTGCTACCAGGGACTACGCGATTCGCCTGGATGTCGATCAGTTAAAAAAGGTTTCTAAAGTTCTTGCCAATTCTTTGCAATTTGTGGATCAGTGCGAGGATTTAGAACAGCTCCGAGGGTTTGAAGGAGAAGCAGCCTCCCAATATTTCAGCGTATTGGACGAGTTAATTCTCCAACAAAAAGAATCCTTCTATTTCAATTGCCGGAATAAACGCCCGCCTCTGGACAATGTCAATGCCATGCTGTCGTTTGTCTATACGCTTTTAGCTCACGATGTCGCCGCAGCCCTGGAAACAGTCGGGCTTGACCCTTATGTCGGCTTTTTGCATCGGGACAGGCCGGGAAGAATTTCACTTGCGCTGGATCTGATGGAGGAGATGCGTGCGGTTTATGCCGATCGGTTTGTTATTTCTTTAATACTAATTTGCGTATAAAAGGTTACAATATTTTCCTATTTATGATATAATAAATACATACCAACTTGGAAGGTGTGTATTTGAAATGAGACAGAAAGAATTTACCCAAGAACAAATTGATGCAATATTAAAAGCTGAAAAAGAAGCGGATAACA
>Ga0209639_1002309_pt1 | contig 15491 bp, 9 predicted proteins | sample EPASupsiteHSE605_FD_187268 | JGI IMG/M metagenome (GOLD analysis project Ga0209639, IMG submission 187268) | Bioremediated contaminated groundwater from EPA Superfund site, New Mexico - Sample HSE6-05 (SPAdes) (version 2) | ecosystem: Environmental > Aquatic > Deep subsurface > Groundwater >...
TTTTTTTTTGAATCCAGTTTTCATGATTAATAATGATTAGATTACGATTTCTAGAATCTGATATATCCATAAATGCATGATAAATAATGATGATACACTTAAAAGAATTAATATTCAACTTTTGGACATATCATAAGCACAAAACATTTCTATCAACATTTATAGTGGTTTTTCTCGATATCATCTGTATTATAACATCCATAGATGAGAATATATATCATAAAAAACATCCCATTGTTAATTAAATCATTTAAATCCATTTCCCTTCAACATTTTAAAAAATATAATAAAAACAATTACAAAGATTTTTTTTTATTTTTAGGATTTTAAAAGGGATTTATACATGCTTTCAGTTTGGTGCTTTCTCTCAATTGTGACCAGAGCCTGAAAACAAGAATTATTCGAATAACCAATAAGATATCCAATCCATAAAAATGCCGCCAAAATGTCCGTTTAACATTAATTATGGGCAAAACAGGGTTATTTTATTGCCTCTAGAAAAAAGTTCATTGATCTAAAGTATCGTTGCGATGGGAAAAAATGTTGCGGTGGGGACCAGAACGATAAAAACCCGTTATTTTTCAATTTTTTCTTATTTCATTAATAACTCTTTGCCAGATATACTTATAGATTCATTGTTATATTATCGATATGCACACTAATCAGATCTATGCCTTGTTAATTAAAGATTCACTCGAAACATTCAAATTTAGGTAGATATTTGCGATTTATAGTCTAACTTGATACATTGATTTCTCTATCAATATTGATTAAAAACTATGCATTTGAGAAATATTATGTGTATTATGGCCCAATAAAATAAAATAAAAATGAAAATATTATTTTAATCACAAATTAAAAGAGAAATGGTCATATTTAGTTTTTTTTTTCAAATTATTTTTTTATAAATCGTATCTCAAAACAATTCCAAAAGTTCGAATAAAAAAATCAAATCCGCTAAAGTTTTGATGTATGAATATGTTAATAGGTACTCTTGAACCATTCGGGATTTTGGTACTCATGAACTATTTGTGACTTTTTGATAACACCATGAAATATTCTTATCTTTACATTTTTCCTTAAGAATTTTGTTAACTTAATCCATTAACCAAAAAAAATCCCTAATTCCCAATGCATTAAATCAGTAAAAATCATCAGGTTCAAAAATACTAATCATCTTTTAATACAGTTCATTAGGTGCATTTGCAGGTTTAACATGTTTTATTTATTCTTTTTAATACAAAACGAATGAAGGGATCCAAGAAGCAGTAAAAAAGATTGAGCATGAAAACAAAAAATGATGTTCACAATTTTTTCTGAAGGGTTATCCCAAAGTCACAAATAGTTCATCAGTACCGGGATTTTTTCTGAAGGTTTATCAAAAAGTCAAAAATCTCTCTCAAAATTGAAAGAAATGCTTGAAGAAATGGTTTTATCATAAGTGGAATTTTATGTTTTCGCATGTGTGATTCATGCAAAATATAAGGGTAAACACATCAAACATTATTGAAGCAAGAGAAGAATATAATATTAAGCAAAAATTTACTATTTGATTATCTTACTTCAAGAATAAGCTTCTGATTTGTGACAAGGAATTGCATTTTTTTTCTTCATTCAATTTTTGATAAACTTCAGAAAAAATCCCATAAGGTTCAAGAGTACCATGTTAATATACTATTGAAGTTATTATAATCATGATTCTCAATCTCTTAAAGTTGGAATTTTGCGGAAATATCTTGAGATTAAGAATTGGTAATAATTCGAAATAAATTTCTATTGTTTTCTAACATTATAATTGTTTTTCAATAAATAAGACACAATTGCATACGAAATTAGTAAAAGAGAATAAGAAATACATAATTTACTGATATAACTAGGCCTAAAAATATTATTCAATCATCTGATTGAGAATTACCCAATTGTCTGATCTTTTCATGATTTTCAATGAATGCATAATATGTATTTATCTCTTTATTTTTCGGGTTAATATTTTTGAATCATGATTGATATTGTGCTATATTGTTATATAATAGCATATTTATCAACATTTTCCTTGGAGTTATGGCATATTTGACAAAATTCATTGATTTCTCATACAAAATCGTTTCTCCAAACATTCTTGATGGAAATTCATATTTTGGTTTTTTAGTCCCTTTAATGTCTTTGATATGCTGAATTAATATGGTTTTTTCAATGAGCAACTTATTTCAACATATTGCTGAGGCTAAAATAATCAAAGATTTCAAAAACTCCACAATTTATTTTTGAACTTGATTGGGGATGAATCTTGTTTCTCATCAATTATCAAACAAAACGAATGTTTCAATAATGTCCTAGTATATCCATTATATTCCATTAATATTTAAAAATAATCAAATTCATATTGAGTATCTAATCTTGCATCATCTTTTTTTTTAAATTTTTATTTTCATTTTTGATAATGATGGTAAAAGGTTTGAATTATGAGCTATATTGATATGATATTTGATTACTGTCGGATTTTTTGTTCTAATGGTAACGATAAGTGATATTAATAAAATATTACTTAATGAAATAAGTACTTTGCGAAAGAAACCAGGCATTTTTTAATATCAAAAAAAATATTTGATAAATTACTAAAAATATGATAAATTGATCATTTATTTGTTTGTAGCTTATATCTCAAAAATTCTAATTAGTAGAATGGTAGAATTATCATCAATACACATAAAATATTTTGAATTGAATTTCATTGATCAATATTGATAGAGAAATCAATGTATCAAGTTAAACTATAAATCGCAAATATCTACCTAAATTTGAATGTTTCGAGTGAATCTTTAATTAACAAGGCATAGATCTGATTAGTGTGCATATCGATAATATAACAATGAATCAATAAGTATATATGGCAAAGAGTTATTAATGAAATAAGAAAAAATTGAAAAATAACGGGTTTTTATCGTTCTGGTCCCCACCGCAACATTTTTTCCCATCGCAACGATACTATATATTTGAGATTTCCATTCATTGATCAGAAATAAGAATAGAATTCTTAATAATAATAAATCTCAGTGAGTGATTTATTATAAAATATATAAATGTCAAGTGGCTTTTTCGTTAGAGAAGTTTCTGATAAAAAAACAATTCAAATATTGATGTTTCACCTTTTCACCTTCTATTCATTAGAATATGTGAATCCAAACAATGAATTGGGCTTTTTCAGTAGGTTTTTGAATGGGTTAAAACAAATGATATCTTCATTCATTTTCAAGTGGGTAATTAATCTTTCATTTAAGACCCTTATTAGGAAATCAATATTTTTTTATTTATTGATTAAGGAATTCAGGCTAAAAAATATCGCAATGTTAACATATAAATTAAAAAGAGAACACATCAAAGTCATAATACGATTTGTTTCAATAAGAATAATTTTTTATCTTTTTGGATTGAATTGCTTGAGCAATATCGAGGAATCTTATCATTTAATCTTTAGAGAAGTAATACAAATATCTTCTTCAGAATGTGTTAACAGTAGTTTAAGTAGTGGACGCTCTTTTTACAACACAAATTTTTATATTTCCAATTGTTTTTTCACACGATTTTCTTCCTATTCGGGTCCTGGAGGTGTGGTTTATCTCGAAGGACCATCATTCGTGATGATAATAAGTTACACTGTTTTTAACAATTGTTCTTGTTCAAGTGATGGAGGGGCAATTCTATTCTATTCTGCAAATTCATCATTAAAAATGATATGTGCTTATGGATGCTCTGCTTCATATGGTCACTTTGCCAATTTGGCCGCATCAAACATGAATTATGTAGAATTCTTATCCCAGTCTTTGTGTTCTCATACATTTATTGGCTCAGAATCACTGCGTATACAGTCGGGTGATCAGAAAATTGAAGGAATCAATTTATCTTTGAATCATGCAAATTCTGTTTCGTGTATTCATTTTAAATCATCATTATCATTGATATGGTCATATAGCACTATAGTCAAAAACATTGCCAATAGTTACAAATGCATTGAGTTTGATTCGAACGCTGGGATTATTTCATCAATTAATATAATCCAAAACAACAGCCCCTCTGGTCATGGAGTTATTAACAATAATGTTGAAATGATTCAAATGAAATATTGTATTATTGAAAAGAATCAAAATCCCCTGTTTTGTGTCTATTCTGGTTCAATTGAAGTGTCTCATTCATTTATTTCTCACTCAGGTTACACATTTTTCACAAGGACAATGGTATTGACATCCAACAATAATTCGATTTACACATCTATAACATCTGCAACCCCTCAAACCTATCAATTAGCCTTTTATAATACTTATAATTGTTTTGCTGAACATCCAAAAAACGAAAATGCCCCCCCTAGATCATGTGAACAGACATATTCAGCAACTTCAGATCAGACTGTTGATGAAACATTAATACAAACTCCATATAGAACATTCAATGAATTCTTATGCTCTAATAAGCAAGCAAATAGAAAGCAAATCAATATGGTTTTTACTTTTTCTTTATTTTTATTGAACATTGATAATTTGGAATTTTTTTGATCAATTAATGTTTTAATCATTAAAATATAAGATTAACATGTTATGATATTAAAAAATTCTAATTATAAATGAGATAAAAATCTGAATTAGTTTTTTTTTTGATGTTTAGTAATTTTCTAGGTTTAGTATCTAGTAATTATTAAGTATTCTCATTCATATTAATATGAGAAACAAATAAACAATAACCACTTAAAATTTTTATGTAAAAAATATTCACGAAAAATCATTCACCTCCATAGTCTCCAGCATTAAAATCAAAGTCAAACATATTCATATCAATTTCTTCAGTTTCACAGTTAACATCACAATTGCTTAATGAAATAAGGACAAGAATGAGTGTATAAATAACAATATTATAACCAAAGTAGTATTCTTTGTCATCCATAAGGTCCAAATTGTATTTTGATATGAAAAACATAACCCAAAACTTAATATTTCAAATTATAATTTACCCTGATAAAGAAGGGTTCATTTTGTAACTGTAAACATGAATGAGAATAGAAAAACGCTATTAATGAAGACAAATACCCATTGGTTGAGATTCTTAAGTATTTAAGATATTCTCAGAATGCTCACATGAAACATGGAAACCAAACATATTCTATAAACTCCAACCTTTGATTCCTACGAGTTCCTGAGTCAAATATTATTACACAAATGAATATGGAATCGAGATAGCAAATGTAACATAGGTTCCAATAGTCGCTCTCATATCGTCTTTAGTCAATGCATTAGAAAATGAAAAAGAATTCAGTAACCTAATCAGGAAGAAAAAAATGAAACTCACATTGACATCCTTAAATGACCACCAGTCTTTTTTTGTGGAAACCACAATAAAAATATAGACGAAAATTCTATTAAAAAACAGATATGCCAATAATAACACAAAGAATGGGGTGAAAATGATTTAAGATCCATAAGAAATAGATACAAAACTCTATCATATAATCCAAAATAGTATGTGTATATATTGGCAGCTACCATTATTAAAGATAATATTAGACAAATTAATATGGATGGGTGCATTGTTAAAAATGGCGACGAAATTTGTGAACTTTTGTCATGATCACTTTATTTTTGCCATTTCATTTGAACAAATAACCAATTTTGAATTCTAATTTATCGAAAGAATTGTCAATAATTGATAAATGGATTATCTTAGCGAATGATGTTGAGATAGCATCTATAATTATTTATGTTAAAAATCAATCAAAATTGGTTTAATAGTTTTACCAAGATTCAGAAATTTCAATTCCGCAACTTGCGCAGTGTTGTATTAGTGTAGATAAATACTTTGTTTGTATTAATGGAGCAGGAACAGGGTTTGATTCAGCAGACCATTTTTCAAACACTTCATACTGACATAAATTTAGATATACAAAATTCATAAACTTTGCATAATCAAGATCTTCTTTAACTTTTGGAATCCATCTAATGCATCGAGCCAATAAACTTGCTGATTCGGATTTGATCAAAGGTGATGCAATAGATGAACATTGCTGTGAAAGGGATAAAATACTCTTTTCATTTACCGCTGAAGCAACTCTATATGGTGATAAACCCATTGAAATTGTTGATACACGAAATGCGAGTGCTAATGATAATTCATTTAGAGAAAATGTACCTTCAGAAAACAAAAAGAAACCATAGCGATGGTTCTCGAAACTATTGGATGTTAACTGCATCAAGCTACTAGAAAACTGTTCTTTAGAAATAAAATGTGCAAAAACATCGGCATCAAAGAAGTTAGACTTGGCCAATACATCAAGAATTAAATATAGAAATGAAAGGATTGAACATGTTATAATAAGGTTATCAGCATTTTTTTCATCAATTAGAGCGGAACCTGATGAAGAATATGTTATACAATCAGTGTTATCAACTGAACTATTATAAAACTTGTTGACTTTCGGGATAAGAAAATGAGAAATCATTGGGATATATTTTCCAATACGCTGAAAGATGCTTCTCGACGACAAATTTCTGGATTTGGAATCGATTTGACAATGTTCTTGATAATTAAGCGCCTCTGGATACATTGTTGAATGACCAACAATATTCTCTCCAACAATCATTGAATTCGGAAGAGATCCATTTACAAGATAATCAAAATTTTGTAGAACAGGGATGTCTTTGGACCCTGATGAAGGAACAAACATATGAGTCAGCTTAACCGATTCTTCTTTGAGAGGAAACATTTTTACAAGCAACAAAGAAAGTGTAATCAGGGATTTCTTCATTAAAAGACCTGATGATGCGAGCATAATCTCAAAAATACGAACAAAAATCTCCTCAAGACCATTATTTATGTGTTCAATACATACACAAATAACATTAAGTATCAACTCTTTTGCTTGGACAGAATCACACTGGCAAATCAACGATGGCAAAGCAAAATGTATTTTGCACTGATCAAAAAGCTCTATAGATGCAGCAAATCCCTTTTTCAAAATTATTAAATTGAGAATTTCAAGAATTTCAATTGTTTTAGCCGAATTCTCACCAAAATGCTTCATCATATCAATAATTTTATCATTTTTTATATCAGAAACATTATGTTTCTTTTCCAAATCTGCAATTTCAGATTTTGAAAAAAGTACATTTGGAAGACAAGGATACGATAAAAATTCTTTGATTTTCATGTGTAAAGCATCATTCTCACATTCTTTACGCGACGAAACAGGATATTCTAATTTATAAGTAGCAAAAGAGAGGATTTCTTTTTCGTTCATCAGCAGAATGAATAAAGTTATTAAAAACAATTTTATTTCCTCTTTGTCCTAGTTCTTTTTCCATTAGCATTTCTCCTCTCTTGGGATGATTGCTCATCCCAGTTTGGTAAGAATTTCCAAATTTTATACTCACCTTCTGAGAAGACTAACTCCCACCACGGTAATTTGTCCAAATCAGACTCTTCATTTGTTTTCTGATTCATTCTTACAAGAAAATCGATTTTGTTATCTCTGCAAGCACCTGGGTTATGCCCATCTTCTATCATTAATACATATCCTTTTCTCGTTTCATTTAGCAAGCCATGGCTTGATAGCCAACCTGGGTATCCATGAAATAGTAATCTCCCAGCAAATGATGCAGATGGTAGCATCACATGGTTACTAATTTGATACAAGGAGTACTCACCTGAGTTCTCAGAAACCCAATGGCCTTGGTGTTTCCTTTCTCCATCAAAAAAATTAACAGGTCTAGGCTCTGTAGCAATTAAATTAATAAATCCAGATATCAAACTGAATAGATATAGAATCACTATGAAAAGTTTAATATGTATTTTTCCATGAGCAAAAGCATAAACAAAGTAATTGGCCACAAATCCGCATGCCACAGGGAACCATATATCATGTAATAATTTTGTGTTATCAAGCTCCCAAGGCTGAAACATAACTGAACAAGAAACAAGAAGAACAGGTATTGTCGAAAGATACATAATCATCTGTCTATAATTAATAAAACAAAAACCTAAACACACCGATACAAGTCCAGGTGGTCCTAAGGATTTCCACCATAAACGCAAGAAAGCAAATGGAGAATGAGAGTATGTTTTCATTTTCCAAATTGGCTTCCATACAAAAAATGATTTGTTTCCCATTGTTCGACGGAAATATGGCAATGATAATGGAAATGCAATTGCATTGGCCAAAATTCCAAACAATAGCCATGATTCAATATACTTTCTTGACAAAAATTTCCCAGGATATGTTAACAATGCAAGAGAAATCGAGAAAATTGCACATGCTACATATGCATGGATCTGAGTCTGTGGTGTTACTCCAACAGCTAAAGCAGCAATTATAAAGAATCCTTTCCCAAAGCTCTTAACACCCCAAAATAGACTATATATAGTTATTAAACATAATGGCATTGCAAATGTGGCAGATCTTTGGGGATTGAATATATGGGTCATACTCTGAAACCAGAAAGCGTTGACATTATTACTCCATGAGTGAATATAATTAATATAAGTGGTATATTCTTTCATTCCATTATCAAAAACTTCCAATATCCCGATTCCTCCCGAACAAAACCACAAGGGTATTGCAAGAGCCGCAGCTATTGATGATTCTGTAAATTCCAGAGATATAGCATGAAGAAGATACACAAAACTAATTCCCATCAAAAAAGCAGACCATTTCATCGAATCTGGAATGGATGCATCACATGATGCAATCAAAAATGCAGCATGGAAATTGACAAACATTGGATACGCCAAAAATGATCCAGATGATATTACAGTCTGAACATCAAAAAAAGAAGCCCTCTTTTGGTTACATCCAAATGCGAAAGATGTTATAATCGTAAGATGAAAATTGAAATCAGAATAAGCAGCTCCTCTTGTTAACCCACCTTGATCAAAATATACAAGAGAGAGACGATACACCATCCAAAAAATCCCGACAGCAAGAGATATAAAATCAATCACATTCATTCGAATAACCAATGATGGATTAAACCTACAGTTAATGAAGTAATGTAACAAGGTTGCTATAAAAAAACACGTTCCAATTACAACACCAGCATTTAACAACCCCCAGTCAATGTGAAGTTGAATAAACATTGCATAAAACGACTGATAAATTATTCCAATTGGAATTCCCGCAAATAATCGAGATAAAAAAGCCCATTTGTTACGAACTAATAGCGTAACACATTCGTATCCCATCCAGGACGCTGATACGAGGGCAAGAACAAACATCTCCTTACACTGTGCAATGTGATTTAAAAACAACTGATGATTTCGAATTCCACTTCAACATATCTAAAATTGTCCATTGTTGACCTTTTTTTGGCTGAACTTGATACTAATAATGATATTTTGGTCTGTAAATTACATTCCTCATCAGGAGTTTGCAGTTTATTGGTTCAAAAAGTAAGGTTGTCTGGTGTGGTAACTGAATTGACGAGTAACTGTATTTTTTTAGATGATGGAAGTGGGGTAATAAAGTTAGAATATGAAGAACTCCAGGAAAAACTGAGTATTGGTGACTTTATTTGCGTATTGGGTGTTGTTAAAAATGGAAATCCATTGAGTGTGAAAGTACACTGCTACTCTATTAAACGAGATCCGATGGAAGAAGTTAAGCACATGTTAGAGCAATCAGTATTACACAGAGATATTATGAAGTATTACAATTTTAATGATGAGACATATCTATCTTCTCAGCCAGTTATGAGCGATTTGGATTCTGTATCAATGAGTGTATATGAAGCGCTGAAAACGAGAGATCAAAACGTTGGGTTACCATTCAGTGAAGTATATACAATGGCTGGCGGGGAAGAACAAGGTAATCAGGCTATTGTAGCACTTGAAATGAACTCTATGGCATATAGAGATAATAATACTCTATTCATTATATAAAAAATTAATTACTAAGGGTTGCTGTTTAGTTTTTAGATGCATCCTTGGGCAAGCATAGCATCAGCAACACGCTTGAATCCGGCAACGTTGGCACCCTTGAAGAGTGGAAGGCCATACTCCTTAGCTGCAGTATCAGCAGCAACGAAGATGCGGTGCATGATATCCTTGAGTTTGTTGTCAACTTCTTCACGAGTCCAGGCGAGTCTCATGGAGTTTTGTGTCATTTCAAGACCAGAAACTGAAACACCACCAGCGTTAGCAGCCTTACCAGGGCCGTAGAAGATTTCGTTTTGAACGTAAAGCTCGATTGTTTCGTTAGTTGATGGCATGTTAGCACCTTCAGCAACAAGCTTGATTCCATTCTTAACCATAACTGGAACGTGTTCTGGAAGAATTTCGTTTTGGGTAGCACATGGGAGACCCATATCACATGGAATTTCACAAGCCCAAACAGACTTTCCAGCAATGTATTCGAAACCAGTGAGGGCTGGGAAGAGTTCAGCCATCTTATCAAGTGATGTACGAGCAACGTTCTTGATGTGCATAACAGCCTTAAGGTGCTCTTGTGTCATTCCATCCTTGAAGATGATTACTCCATGAGAATCAGAAACAGAAACTGGGATAGCTCCGAGTTCAAGAAGCTTTTGAGCGCAGTATTGAGAAACGTTACCAGAACCAGAAACAATAGCACGCATTCCCTTGATTTCTTGACCGCGAGACTTGAGCATTTCTGTAACGAAGTAAACAAGACCATAACCAGTGGCTTCTGGGCGGATGAGGGAACCACCAAAGGAAAGACCCTTGCCTGTAAGAACGCCTTCGAAAACATTCTTGATTCTCTTGTACATTCCGAACATGTAACCAATTTCACGGGCACCAACACCGATATCACCAGCTGGAACATCGCAATCAGCACTGATGTGGCGTTGAAGTTCGATCATGAAGGATTGGCAGAATCTCATAACTTCACCATCTGATTTGCCGGCTGGATCGAAATCTGAACCACCCTTGCCACCACCCATTGGGAGTGTTGTCAATGAATTCTTGAAGATTTGCTCGAAACCGAGGAACTTAAGAATGGAAAGATTAACGTTTCCACGGAAGCGGCAACCACCCTTGTAAGGGCCGATGGCACTGTTGAATTGAACACGGAAACCACGGTTAACACAGAACTCACCCTTGTCGTTAACCCATGGTATACGGAAGATAATAGTTCTTTCTGGTTCGACAATCATTGGAAGAAGTTTAGCATAACGTGGTTCCTTTTCGATAACTGGTGCAAGAGATGTAAGAACTTCTGTCACAGCTTGGATGAATTCCTTTTCAGCTGGATCGCGTTGGCGAACTTGTTCGAGGACTTGTTGGACGGCTTCCATAAGTCAAAGTGAAGTGAGTTTGTGAAGTGACCAAATCTATCAATTTGTGGTTTCACATGACCTTTTGTTTAATGCCGTATTCTGATAAACATCATTGAAATCTTGTAGTTTTCATCGTTTGCCCAAACAGAATTGTTTGTATTAAAATCGTCTTTTTTCACAATTTTCTGAAGTACATTTTCATCGTTTTTATGGGAAACCCGGTTTTCTGGTTTTTTCTGAAAGCGGGAAAAGGAAATTTGTTTTTTTGGAGTTAGGGTATCAAAACATACCAAAATAATCTTTGTATTATTATCTGTTTGGAATTGATATTTTCAGGCGTTTTAGAGGGATTTTGTTAAAATTTTGGTCAGCGGTTTTGGCCGGCCTTTCGATGCAGATCTTCGTCAAGACACTGACCGGTAAGCATATTACACTCGAAGTCGAGCCAACTGATCGAATTGAGGATGTAAAGGCTAAAATTCAAGATAAGGAAGGAATTCCACCAGATCAGCAAAGACTCATATTTGCTGGAAAACAGCTTGAAGATGGCAACACTCTCCAAGACTATTCAATCCAGAAAGATTCTACCCTTCACCTTGTTCTCCGCCTTCGTGGTGGTGGCAAAGACAGCTATGAGCCATCTCTCAGGCTTTTAGCCGAAAAAACAAATCTTCAGCGCAGAATTTGTCGTAAGTGTTATGCTCGTCTATCTGCACGCGCCGAGCAATGTCGTCACAAGAGATGCGGACACTGCACAAAAATCCGTCCAAAGAAAGCAGGAAAAGAATAAATTTTGATTTTTCCCCGTTTATATGGAAGTATTTATGTCCATAAATCTTGGGTTCAATCATAAATCACTATAATCAGTTTGTTGAAGATATCAATTTCAACAAACTTAAATATTCCATTCTTGATTGAATAGAGTAGCTTCTTATAGTTTTTTTCACTCCATTAACAATGCTAATAGTACTTTTTGAAATAGAATTGGTTTTAATTGGAGATGTAATACTTATTGACTGATAGAGCTCATTTAGAATCATTATTAGTGTATCAGAAATCTGTTTTATATTCTCTTGAGATTGAAACATATCAAGTTGGAAATCATCTGTCACTTGCCCAAACTTTTTAAGAATAAATTCAGCTAAATGAGAAAAAGAATCACGCAATACATCTTCAAATGCTTCGTATAAGTTTGTTTTAAACATACATGGGTAGGATACCTTGAGTCGAGTTTTTCTCTGTGTGTCTGTTTTCGTGTCTTCCAAATTCTTTCTTAAATGATTCCTTAAAACCTCATTTTCGATTTTATTTTCCGAAATAATACTCTGAAGTCGCTCAATAGCATTTTCATCTTGATTATCATTGTTTCTATTTATACTTTGGAAATCAACAGGAGATGACAAAGATAAAGAGGGAATATATGAACATTTTTGATCAATAATAGATCTTAATGATGAGTTTTCCGTTTCTAGATATCCTATCTTTTTTTCGTTCTCAACCATTTGATCAAGAAACTTCTCTTCGATGTTTTTAGATTTTGTTAGCTTCAAAAAACCTCGATATAAATTGTCCAAAGCAATTCTCAATGATACATTCTCATCTTTAAGAGACTTATATGCGTGGCGATACTCAAAAAGATCTATAAAGTCCATATTGTCAACTGTCCTTTCATTCTCATCAAACAAGAGATTTTCAACATTCTTCAAACTTGTGGGACTGAGATATGGACTAAACATTAAAACAATTTTAACTTTAATCAGATCAGACTACACTAGCTGAGTCAATGCAAAGGAGAAGAGAATGCATGTTACTCTGTAAATATTTTGTTTTAAGTCGATTGTTGGCTTGATAATGGGTATCACATTTAACAAAGAATAATGTATGAGAACATACCCTGAACCCCCACTGCCTCCATTTCCAGGAGTTTTACCTCCTTCACCACCGCCCCCACCTCCTCCCCCACTACCAGAATTGGCAATTGCCGCAGCTCCATGATAAGTTCCAGTACCTCCTCTTCCTCCATTACCTCCACCATATTGCCCATTTCCTGGAGTTTTGCACGAATCATGATGTGCCCCTCCACCTCCACCACCTGCAAAATTTTTTGTTCCAATTGGAGTTATTAACTGATACCCTGTTCCTCCATGCCCTCCTCTCTGGTTCACAACAGCATTGCCACCGATTTGGCCATATCCGCCTCCGCCTCCTCCAGGCCCAAGATTGTAATTACTTCCTGTGTATTCTCTTCCCCCTCCTCCATTCCTTCCCTGGCCAGAAATACCACTCCCTCCATTTGTTGTTGTTGATGTTTGTGGACTTCCACCTCCGCCTCCCGAAGCTCCATTATTTCCATTTGTATTATGCCTACCACCACCACCTCCTCCATTCGCAACGTATTTGCCAAAAGAAGATGTTCCTCCATTGACACCTTGTCCACTTGAAGGTGTCCCACCTTTACCTCCACTTCCAACAACCACTTGGATATCACCTTCAACTTCATATTCTTGACCAAAAACAACTCCGCCTCCCCCACCACCACCACCAGCAATGATAGTCCCCCCGCCTCCGCCTCCACCAATTACAACACAATCAACCCGCACTTTGATCCCACTTGGTATTGAAAAGACACCACTCTTGGTGAATTCATGATACATAACACCGTTTTTCTCTTGAACAGTCCCTCCTGTTGGTAAATCTTGTCCAAATGAGTGGAATATGAGAAAGAATAACATAAAAATAAAATATAATTTTTTCAGAATTTTGATATAATGTTTCAAATCGATTTTATTTCAATAAAATATCTGAAGGAGATCAAGCTTCATTTGAGTGCACAGTGGATACTATCCATTAGAAATTATCTCATTATGATTTCACTTTCAAAAGGTTTGTTGAGAAAATTTATATGATTATTGGTTGGATTGTTTAACATTTCCAAATAATTCAATACGGTAGAATTGGAAATGATCAGTATTATACCAGTTTTTCCCGAGAGATGTGAATCTAATGAACTTATAGTATTTATCACTTCGATTGACTTGATAGTTTTTTTGGGAGCTAGGTTTGTTAAAATCACCACTTCCAGTGTTTTGGAAGTCTGTGGAATCAGGTTTATTATCAATGATATCGAAATTGGATCCATTATTCGAACCTTCAACTTTCCATGATTTTAGTGGGTTTCCTCTTATATTAATAGAATATGATGTTAATGATACCATTGATTGTGTGAACTCAAACTGAATCCAAGAATTGGCGATGTCTTTGCTAGCCCAAAAACTATCATCATTCTTCAATACATTTTGAGGAATATAAGTACTCTCATAAAGACTAGATGCTGTAATAAAAAGATATCCAGAATCCAGTAGATTCTTTCCATGTTTCTTAGATAAACCATCAAAAATACCCGAAAATAGTTCCCCCTTGAATGCATATCCACCTTCTCCAGTTAAATCTTTAATTTGTTTGACTTTTTCATTAATTATTGCTTCATTTGCCTGGATTTGACTAGTTTTCTCAACAATTGTTTCATCTCTTGCTTGAATCTTTTTATTAAGGTCCCCAATTGTCGCTTTGGCTGAAATAATACCAGATTTCAACTCATTATTAATACTTTCTTGCTCTTTTAACCTACTATTCATCTCTCCTACAATTTGTTCATATTTTTGGGATATCTTCTTCATCTCATCAACAGTTTGCTGATTAATATCAGATAATCTCTTGATTTCATTACTCATAGTATTGAATTCACTTTGGAATGATGATAAAACTAGGCTTGTGTTATCATATATATCATTAGTGTCTTCAATTGACATGATACGGAGAAATCTATTCAGCTCAGAGAGATCTGAAGGTTTTTGATATTTGATCTTGTTTAGAATACATTGAGCTCCAGTTCCATGATGTTTCATACACCCAATCAAGAATTGTTCTAATGAAGATAAAGAGAAAGTCTGATTAGAATGAGCAAAAATGCGACATAATGATGGAAGAGAAACCAAACAGAAGCTTGGATTCTTCAAATATGTTTCTATCTTATGAGTAATTGCTCTTTCATATTTGGAGAAATCTATGTTATTATCATTTTGGTCTTGGTTTTGTATTAGGAGAGAGAGAACTCTCTCAGATGAATCATCATTAAGAAGTTGACAAAGAGAATCACAATGAAGACAATTGCAAATATCATAAACATCACCTGCTTTTTCAACACTTGGATAACTGATT
>Ga0209639_1002310_pt1 | contig 15485 bp, 9 predicted proteins | sample EPASupsiteHSE605_FD_187268 | JGI IMG/M metagenome (GOLD analysis project Ga0209639, IMG submission 187268) | Bioremediated contaminated groundwater from EPA Superfund site, New Mexico - Sample HSE6-05 (SPAdes) (version 2) | ecosystem: Environmental > Aquatic > Deep subsurface > Groundwater >...
AAAACAGAATATATTAGAGGAGTACAGTCAGAAACATCACGAGATTCAATATTTGCGCCATTTTCCAAACAAAACATCACATTGTATATATCATTGAGTTTGCAAAACTTTAAAATTGCTTTTGAATAGAATAAAGCAGAATCAAACTCAGGAAAAGTACTAATATTACGAAATAGCGAATATCGCATTGTTTTAAAACAATAATATAAATACTTAGAAAATGAGATACCATTTGTAATACAATAGTCAATCATTTCTGGAGAACCTCCCGCAATTGCGAATTTTGCTATTCTATCGCATTTTGCTCCAATACTATGTAGATATTTGACACACTGAATCGAACCAAAATAAGATGCATACTCTATAAGGCTTATTTTTTTTTGGAGTATATCAATATACTCAAAAGGACTCCGTGGGAGGATCTGATCAACAGAAAACTGTGGCTGCTTTGAGAATTCGATAAGCTCATTTATAATATCATATCTCAAAATATACCCAATTGATCCATTTTTCCATCCATTTAAAGTAATCCCAAGTAGCCCATCATAATCAACAGATGAGTCAGTAATATGCTGGTTGTATACAATTTGTAGAGATTGATCAAGAGATTTGCACTGAGATATTAGCTTTTTACATTCATCAAAGCCTTTTGCATCCTTTATTAGATGAGCAAAGAAGCAAAAAAATGATAGAACCTGATTCCCTTGAGTGGGAGTAAATTTTGTAATTCTTGCTAATACATCCGACACACTAAAAATACCAATATTAACGCATTCTCTCATGAAAAAGAAATGTGGTATCTTTTGCCGAAAAGACGATGCAGTTTTCCAAATTTCTGGAATTAGTTTCTTTCTGAATGCATCATCTTTATTAACAAGAAATCCACATAATTTTAATAAAAAATTAACATCTTTGGGCCTTATAGTAACGAAATTCAGTATTAATAATACTAATCGACTAATTGAGTCCTTATCCTCATTAAAAATCTTCAATATTTTTTCAATCGTTTCTTTTGATATTTCTAAATCCGAATTTCCCAACAAATCCCGAAAATATTTGGATTCTGACCAAAAACCAGAGTTTTCATTCATACTAAATTATTATTGAAAAATCATTTTTTTTATCTCTCAGGGAAAGGCTGGATTGTGTTACTGTTACATAATCATCAGTTGAATTTTTCAACTGGAACCCATGATTTTTTTTCTCAAGCGTTTTGTATTGTCCTAATTTGTGTATTGTTTGTATTGAAAGTATTAATAACTTTTTCTCATAATAATTCAAATCATTTAGAATAAGATTATGAGGATCATTTGCACACATGTTGTATGCTTTATCATATTTTTATCATCTTTTGGCTTTAGCAAAAACATATTTGAGAGTGTCATGAGTTTAAGATCTATGTTATTTCAAAAGAACTATCATTCGGAAACAACAGGTGGAGTATCTAATGGGTGTCTAAATGAAAATATTTCTCAAGGAAGATCATATTTCAACTGTAGTATCACTGTATATGATTGTTTCTTTTCTAGATTATCTGCGATCGATTTAGGAGGAGTAATATACGTTTTTGGTGGATCATATACTATGAGTGTATCTTATTCTATGTTCTTTAACTGTATAACTACATATTCTGGGGCTATTTTTTTTGATTCTTATAGTTCGGTTTTGAGAATGATATGTGCTAATAAATGCTCGGCCTCTTCACATTATCACTTTGCTTACATTCAAGCATCCAATGAAAACCAAATTGAGTTTCTATCACTATCACTTTGCTCACATGAAACATCTGGATATATGTCAATGTTTCTAAGTTTGGGGCTACAGAGATTAGACAACACAAATTATTCATTGAACAAAGCATACATGTATTCAAGTATTCGTATCTCTTCTCAAACATTATTCACAAGCTCATATTGTACTTTTATGAATAACAAGGTATCATATGGTATTTGCATTTTCTTTTCACCAAATACAGTAACAATGTCCTATGCAAACATTATTAATAATAACAGTCCATCTAATTTTGGTGTTTTGTATGTTAATGGAGGTACAATACATAATATGGAATTCTGCGTGTTCCAAAATAATCAAAATACTCTTTTTTTCGTGGAAAGTGGCTCACTTGAGGTTTCCCATTCATTTATATCCCACATAAATGGAATAATAAATCAAGGGACTGTTTCAACATCAAAAAATAATACTTTCATACAAAAACAAACATATGTAATACAATTCTATGACTCCCATTACTGCAAAGCTGAGATGCCAATTTCAATTCAAAAACCAATTAATACTATGTTTGACCCACTTGTTAGCACCCATTTGAGGACATATTCAATGATATTCCCACTTATACTTATCTAGATTTTTCTGACAAAACATTAGCATTATGTTTTAAATATGGTTTTGGAAACAATTGTGTGAAAATCTTTTCAGAACCCATAATACCCAAAAAAAAACCAAAGAATTCCAAATTGTTTTTAATGGGCACTCTAACTCAAATCATGTCTTATAGAACTCAGTCTGGAAACAATTGATTGTTCGTAATGATTATCAATATACTGTGGGGTAATCAATAAAAGGTAACGCTTATGCTTCTATCATTGTACAAATGGTGAGAAAATCTATTGAAATGAAAGAATAAATCAATTGCCTCTTGATAATATGATTCAAAATGAAGTTATTCAAACTAATTTTCTTCCCTAAATATAAAAATCAGGCTAACAACATGAAGATTGGGCTTTTGGAACAGGATAAGTTCTTGCTTGATCTATTGGATTACTTAGTGATGCGATTCGTTCAAAAATTGATTGAAAAAGCTCCTCTATCCCATGATTATTCTTAGCAGATGTAAAAAACACCTCAGATTCCAATTCTTCTGCTTCTTTTACAGCTTCATCCATTGTAACTTCCCATTTATCAGTAAGATCATGCTTGTTTGCAACAATAACCACAAAAGCATTGTCAGTGGATTCTCTAAATATTGAAATCCACTCTTTAAGAGACATTAATGATTGTTTTGATGTCAAATCAAAAACTGCCAGGGCACCAGCAGCATTTCTATAATAAATTGGACCCAAACTTCGATATTGCTCTTGTCCAGCTGTATCACATAGCATTAAAGATACTTCTTTTCCATTAATAATATTATTAAACGTGTGAAAAACAGCACCAACGGTATTTCTTATATCTAAATCAGATCTAAAACTCAAAATACTAGAAACAATCGATGATTTCCCAACTAAACTATCTCCAATCAATACAACACGGTGGCTTTTTTGCGTTGACATAAAGTAATTGTTTTTCATTCACATGTCATTGTTTACTTTACTATGTACCTTTTTAACCAATAAGATACTAGAACAATAAATGTCACAGGATCGTATATTGATGTTGCAGCTTTAAGAAGAGGAGCAATATCGGCTTCAAAGATCGTAAACTCAGCAAAATCGATGCTTGATGAGCCCAAAAATAACATATACATTCCAGTTATGGTTCTTACTGAGAACCAATATGGCAAAGGAACAAACAATGGGAAAAGAGTATGGGCTGTTATTAAGAATCTTTTATCTGTAGGGTGAGGGCGATTTGCTATCCAACCGAAAAACCAAAGAGTATATTCTAAAACAAACAAATCGTCTGGAGAAGAATGAAGAACAAGGTATTTTGGATGCTTGGTGCAATCGAAAAACCATCTCAGGAGAGGAATTGATAATATTCCAAATAAATAGTTACCAGTCTGGAAACAGTCTAAACAAACCTCAATTACATTGATTCTATATATCCATGTTGCAATATATGATATCTGAGTATTGCTTCCATAAACATATCCAATGAATAATACAAAGTTCTGGGCCACAAAAGTAAGAAACTTGATTTTTGCTATTTTTGTTGTTCTAAAGACCTCATTGAATACGTCAAGTTTTTTGGAAAATGATGAAATCACCATCAGAATAAGAGGAATAAGTGAACAGCTAATCAGAAACATCAAAATTCCAATGGTGGCCAAATAATAATAGATGAATCCAACAGAAAACAACATCAAATACTTGATAAATACTCGAAATGATAAGGAAGACCTGCTTGTTTGTCGTTCAATGAACCTAATGAGGATTCCCATAAACCCAAATGAATTGAGAAAAATATTTTAGTAAATCCTTTCAATTTTATTTGAGTAATTATTATGCGATTTGAGATAAGAATTAATTTACTGTAAAATTGTCGTTAGTTCCCTGAATCTCAATGGTAGGGTGTCACCTTTATTCCAGGTTATCCACACAGGCCCATGCAGATCGTTTTTCATTGAATCGGGGCATTCTTGCACACTCTTAAAGAACTGGGGTCTATGATAAATTACACTGGTATGAGGCCTTGAGAAACTCTGAATTCCTAAAAATGATGGTTCTCTTGGAGAATCTGATGGTGTTGCATTATTTTCATTTACCATTCGGATTTTTTCAGGGTCAAATAGCCTTTTGCTCACGCTACATCGAATCTTTTCAACAGATTTTTTAGTGGATTTCTTTGGTGCTTGGGTTTCAACAACAATTTTCTGGATTTCTGGTGTTTCAGTAATCATTTCAGGGGGTTGAATGACTTCAGAAGCATTTATAATCTCTTTGTTGATCTTATTATGAACAATCCATTCGTATTTATCATTGATTCCTGGCTTTTCCGAACAATCAGTATTCTTTTTTGGAGATGAGATCCTTCCTTCGACAATTTTCTCAAATTTTTCTACATTCACTTTCTCTCCTCGATAGCAATATGACGCTTTGTACTCAGATATTGGGATTTCTTCAGTTTCCATTCTTAATTTGATCCTTAACGTACAATAATTATAAAACGAATCGACTTGGATCAAATACTACTGGAAGCCATATAGATGATGATGTCGAGGTTCCAGCAGATAATTCAGAAGAAGATATATTTTGTTTGAACGAATCCCCAATTACTGGAACCGTGAGAATTGACGATTCTGTTGAGATACCTGAGGTGGTTCCAATTAGGTATACAACATATGTAATTGAGCGGGAAATTGTTTATGGATTCACAGGAAGATCGTTTTTATACTTTTTTCTGAGGAATGATGAATGCTTGTTTTCTTCAAAAGCCAAAGAAAGGCATCCTAGTTCCAAAATTCCGATTAAAATAGGAAATGACGTTCATATAGGTATTGGAGGGGAGTATAGTCTCTTTTCAAACTCTGATTCCAGAGAGTTTGTGCTGAAACAGACTAGTTGCCCTGAGTTTGATTTATTTCGATTTGAGATCATTAATGTTAAGTCCTTTGTACCGAAACCTAGACAATGCAGAGCTATTATTTACCCGGTTGATTCGTTCCCAACCCAGATGATTCTCACAACCAAACCGCCTCAAATGACTAGCAAAGGAACATTTGTTCTTGATTTTCATGATCGTTTCACTATTCCTAGTGAAAAAAACTCAATATTTGTATACGAAAAAATAAAAAGAAATTCTCCCGAAGTTGCGTCTGTTCGGAAAATCGGGAGAAATCACATTGAGATAATAATAGATGAGAGAATACCCCCAGTAATTGCCTTCAGTCTCGGTCTATGTTTATTAGTTGGTGATTTACACCCCAAATAAAATGAAAAAATCTCTTTTTCCAGCAACATTATTCTCCAACATTATTGAAATTCTACCTAAATTTGATGAAGAAACACATTTTAGTGATAGTGATATAGATCTTATTGTGCAATCTATTGTTTTTCCCAATACTGATTTAATGGATTTATTTACAATTTGCAATCGATTAAAGAATAAAGAATACCTTTCGAAAATTCTTGAGGACGCAGGATTTTTCTTCCCTTTTATCCCGTCTCTTCTTGATAAGTTTGATAGTTTTAGCATAATCGATTCCAAAGTGTTAAATTTTCTTATTCAGGTATCTGCTTGTTCAACTATTTCTTGGGCTTCTTGTTTTGAGAATTCTCAAACTATACCAAAGTTTCAGCCTCTATTCAAAGCTCTTTATTTTTGTTTTAGATATAGCAAAGATGGGACTATTCTTGGATGTATTAAGTATCTCATCGATCTAATATTTTCTCTTCCTAAATTCCATGAATTGGATATTGATGTTGTCATGATATACGATTTTCTTGTGTTGGAACCATGTGTTGAAACAATGAGGCATATACTAGCGCGTACAATTAATAGCGGAATTTCCCCTTCAAATAATTTTTTTACTCAACTTTTTGCATGTTTTAAGCATATAATTGCCGAAAATCCACAAATTATCGATAATCCACTTTCAACAGATTTGGTCATTTTGACAATTCCAATTATCAAAGAAATGAATGATTCATTTCTTGGATTTTTATCAATTATAATCGAACAACAATCATCAGTACCTATTAATAATGTACTGAGATGTATTGTTGATTCTTTTTTTGATCGCCTTCGTTCAGTTTCACATCCTATTGAGGTTAGTTTTGGTACAAGAAACCAAATTAAATATGAATTAATAGAGCCATCGGATGTGTTTTCATCAGATTCTAAATTCGAGCTTTTTTTCTCTGAATTACCTAGTGTACCTATAACAAAAGGGTTTTCAAGTTTTATGAGTAAGGAAGTTTCATTTTTATTAAAATCAATAAGTTATTGCGTTAAGAATAATGACAAGAATAGTAAGTATTTAATGGAGTGCTTTATTGCACATCTTCCCAACACATCTAATGATATATGGTATTACTCGGTTTTTATTATTATTCAACAATTATTTTTGCTGTTATGTCATCACAAGAACATCCAAATATATTCACTTCTTTTCGATTGCTCAATATTCCATGGATCAAATACCATATTCGGCCAATTGAATGGTTTTTGCTTCTTAAATGAAATTAGGGATGTTTCAATTCGAATACTATTTGATTTGTATCCAAGTTATATTCCACTTATGTTAAAATCATTTTTTCACGATCCATATATGGTCTCAGAATTATCTATTAGATTGATTTCTCTCGGAACTACCTTTTTAAAAATTATGGCAACTAATTCCAATATTTTTATCACACTAATTATGATTTCAATGTCATATTTAAGGATTTGTGATGAATATGAAAATATATGCCTAGCTAAACGTTCTCTGGTGTCCCTAATCGGTTATATTTCTCTTCAGAATTTCGATGAACATTCTGTTTTGCTTTTTCACATTGATGGGATTTCTATTTTTAGTTTAATGTTTGAACAAAAATTGGTGACCTTTGTAATGGATGTATTTTCATCGAAATTTGTTTCGTCATCATCTGAAGACCAATCAATAATCGCATCAAACTTATTATCATCAATGAAAAAAATTGTAAACGAATGTCCAGTAGATCATTATTCTTTTGTGTGCAACAGAATCCTAAAGATTCTTAACCTTTTATTTACTCAAAATCAACAGATTAAAGTGAGTTTTATAGAATTACCAGAGATTGTTCTACTTTGTTTGAATAAATTGGAACCAAATCAATACTCTCATGAATTGATTACAAATTCTATCATTTCTCTGGCCTCAATGAGTTCATATTTCACAATAACAAAGAAAATATCTGATGTTATATATCGTCCAATTTTTGCAGAACAACATCCAAAATTTTTAGAATTGATGTATTTCCCTTTCGTACAATTATTAGCAGGAGAAGTTTTTTCTTCAATCACCAATAAATTTGTAATTAAATCTCCCTTTATTCCCAACTTGGTATTATCTATATATGCGAAATCAGCCATTATTATTGATATTATCAAATTCTTTATTAGTTTATGTGATTATTCCAAAACAAACTCTTCAATATTAGGATCTTATGGTTTTGATCAAATGGTTATAGATGAAATGAACTCAATAATATCTTCAAGAAGGGAAGATACTCTTTTATTTCAGGAATACCTAAAACTTTTACACCGAGTTTTCCGATATAGAGTTATGAAGACATCACTAATGAAATTTTTATCATTGTTATGTCATAAAGAGCATATATCATTTCTGAAATTCCAGCCTATGCTTCTTGACACCTTAAACTTAATCATTCATGACTCTATTCTTGATCATGTTAATTATTTTCCTCTTGATGGGAAAGAATACTCTTGTGGTGTTGAAAAATTTCCATCAGATCCAAATGGATTTACTTTTACATTCTGGATATACTTAGAAACCAATTCATCTGATTATAGGCCTCATATATTTAGTGTTGGTTATGATGATGCAATGTTTGGTGCATTTCTATCCGAAAATTCTATTGTAGTTTCTATAAAATCCAGTATTCTTGACTCCTCATCAAAAATATGCAGTACAGTAAAATATCAAACATGGGAGTTTGTGACAATTACTTTTAAATTTATGAAGAATAGAATTGTTGTTAATATATCTATAAATTGTAACAAATCCGAGATTACTGTTCTTCCTTCGCTTCTATATAATGAAAAAGCATCCATCATATGCATTGGCGGTGGAATGGTGAATACGATCGATAAACCTTCCAGAATTGCATCACCATGTCTTTTTAATAAGCTCAGTGATGATCAAATTGTTCATGTTTATGGTTTGGGGATAAATCCTGAGTTTGGAGAGTTTTTTAAACCGGTTGCCTCAATTCCCTGTATCACTGGAGAAAGTGTTCATGATTCTTACTTTATGAAAACCTTTTTTCAAAGGACTTCTATTTTTTCTTTGATACCTTTGTTTTCAATCCATAAGAACCCATTTGATAAATCAATTTTTATTATTCAGCTTGAGTCATCGATTGGAATATTATGCAGGATTCTCCAATATGGTTCAGATTCGCAAAATTCTTTCTTATCGATTCATGGATTTGAGATAATCAGCTATTTAATGATATTTCACTCATTTTCTTTCATCACATTTAAAATGTATATGCAACTTGCTCAAATATTGTCGATTCCAAATGAAGAATTGCATTATTCATTACTATCAAATATTCTAGTCAATACTAACCTTATTGTGAGATTGGATCAAGAAATCCAAATTAAAATTTTTAAGTTATGGGAAAAAACCCTGTTTCCATCATTTTGGCGAACAATTACCAAAGTTTTTGATTTTTCACACCTGATTTCCATCTTAAGAATATACTACTGGTTTGAACCAATTGAACCATGGGCTCAACAAAGAAAGTCTCAGAGATCTCATTCTGAGATTCACAATTGTCGTAGTGTACTTTATCGCGTATCGATTTTATATTTAACAGAAGAGTTTTCTATAAGACATTTTCAATTAATTATTGGTTACATTATTGGGTGTGAAGATGTTAATCAGTCACTTGAGACGTTGCAATATCTGAATGAAATTGTATTGAGTGTCAAAGCATCGTTTTCATTCGAAGATCAAGGTGTATTGTCAAACATACTTCTTTTACTGCAACATTGTAATCGAAAGATTTCGGAATTTTCATTGGCTTTTTTAATAATGTTGAAAGAACAACAATTAATATCGTCTGATACGTTTTCTATATGGATTCGATTAATGATTTCTGTATTCCCAGAAACTAATATAACTCCGGAAATGTTGGATTATGTTTCAAATAAGATTTCTCATTGTCCTGAGCTATTCCCTTTATCATGCTATTTTGCATTTAAAATCGAATCCCAATTTAGAAGCAGTTTTATTAGGTCTCTTAGCTCGATTGATTTACGAGATTATTCTGATACATGGGCAATGTGGCCAATTATTCTTGCAGCAAAATGTTTATTTGAAGAAAAAAAGCTGATATATCAGTTTTTAATGTCAATTAATAAGGATAAATGGCATAAAATATATTATTTGTTTGATTGCATATTTGGTTTTTATTCAAATCAATCATATATTAATAAGTCTCATTTCCTAACTGAAGTTGCTCATTTGATTTTGTCAAAGAGGATTATTCCATCAAAGATAGTTCTTGAAAAATTTTTTGAGGTGTCCATTCATTTCCTTTTTTCTCATCCTGTTGAAAATCATATTTGTTATCCAAAACAAAACGGCAATCAAAATGATTATGAATTTTCATTTATTGATTGGATTGGATTCTTTCCCAAATCGATTATACCAAAAACCAAGTTTTCAATAAACGTTGATTCTCAAGGTAACTGGGTTGATTATTCATATGCCTGTTTGTGTGTTGATGTATTCCTCGAATATAATGCTGTACAATACTATCCTTTTATTATCACCCTTTGTGGATACTTGCAAAGATATGGGAATAGAAAAGTTTTTCATGATCTTTCATCAATGGCTTTAACTGAATCAGAAAAACAGAAACATATTTTATTTCTTAAATTCTTGGTTTATCATACAACCATCTCAAAAAAACGACAATTTTTTTCCAAAATTCCATTTCCAAATGAAAATGATTTTATCAGTGGCTTTTACTCGACAATATCCAAATGGTCTGATTACCCAGAGACTATTTTTAAATTGATTCATGAAGAATCAATAGTTTTATCAAATGCTCTAAATATTTTTCTAAAATTTAACTTCCAAATATCTGGCAAAGAGTCAAGCAATGAACCAGAAAATCTGGCGGCTCAGATAAATCAAAATTGTATAAATAATAGGATTCGTTGGCATCATGTTTGGAATTGTGTTTCTTCATATGGTTCTGCATGGTATTTAATCAGAAGTGACTTAATTAATAAAGAAGTCAGAGAGTCTTCGGGATGCTTTTCATTTGTTCCTTTCAGAACCAAGCCCATGAATATTAAACCCCCTGAGGTATTGATTAGTATTCCATCCAAGAGAATATCAAAGTATAACGTTGCAATTATCGATATGTATGGAAGACATGACTCTGTTTATGAGCTATTTACCGATAGTATCATTCTATATATTAATAATCAAATATCGAGATATTTTTCATTGAATTCAATTGTAGGGTTGTTTGCAAAAATCGGATCCATTGCATTTTCATCTGTTGAAATTATCTCCACAATTGGAGAGTCGGTATTGGTGGATTTCTTAGGCGAGGATGTGGATAGCATTATTAAAGAAATCAAGAAACTCAGACCAAAAAGTCTTAAATATATATATTTAAAGGAAGAAATGGATATAAATTGCATTCTGCTTAATGATAAATGGAGTAATAAGATTATTTCGTCATTTGAATACATAGTATTTCTAAATTTTGTGTTTGGTAGGAGTTTTTTCAATCTTGACTGCTATCCAACTTTTCCATCATATGATGATATAATAAATTCCCGTATTTTATCTCAAAAACAAATTCCTGATTCATTCTTTATCAATGGAATTCTGAACAATGGCATTAGTATTGCTGATTTATCACAATCGTTTGATACAATTCCTGAAATCTATTTTTTCCCTGAACTTTTCAATGATCCAATTAATGAGTCGTTTAATTTTGTTTACACAGCCAGGAAAAGACTTGAAAGATATGAGCCAATGGGTAACTTACTAAAATGGGCTATGAATACTTTTCCAATCAAATGCAAGTCAGAAAATTTCTCCATGCCCACTTTCCAAACGCCTCCAAAGATATTGAAAGTCTTTACTCTGATCACTTCCCGGTCTAATGTGGTTTTTTCTCATATTTTAAGTGATGATATACATTGTTTCAAAGTGCTATATGTTTTTTGTCATGGTCAAATGATAAACACCCAATATAATATTGAAGACGGAATCCTTTCGGAAGAAAATTCAACAATAAATGAGATTCCCATTATACATAATCCAATCAAGATAATGTTTTATTTATTCAATTCTTTAGTAATCATAAGGTCAACAATGCCATTCCTTCAGTTTCTGGATCTTTCTACTTCTTCAATACACGAGTCTTCAAGTGTAACAAGTCAAATAACGAATGGCGAAATCGATGGGAAGTGGTTGGTGATAGCAAACTCGGATTCAGAGGCTCATTTTTATTACGATAGTGTTTACAAGTTTGTTATTCCAATGTATAAAGACAAAATAATGGGTGTTTTTATCAAAGAAAGCTTTGGAGTAGCGGTTCTTATTCTAGGTGATCATAGAATTGCCTTAATATCTCTGTCAAATCAGACAATATATTCGGTTTTCGAAGTGCCAAGTTCAGAAGTATATCGAACAATTATTTCTCCATCATGGGGCTTTATTGTGAGTGCTTCCATTGATATAAACATGAATTCATCTTTGATATGTCACAATATTAATGGAAAATTAATACACTCCATAAGAATTGATGAAATTGTATTATACTGGAACACATTTTCTTGTACTTTGTCATTTGATCATCTGGTTTTTTCCACAGAATCTCATAAAGTATACATATGTGAACTGAACAATCCAAAATCATTGAAGCATCTTATTAAAGCTTCTTCATCTGTAGTGCTCATAAGTTACCTCAAATCAACAAATACATTATTCATTGTTGAGCAATCCGGTCAAGTTACTCTTGTACCTTTATAAATAAATTGTAAGTACGGTATTTATTAATTGTGAGATCTCTAAGTTTGCACAATGGCTTTTCATTGTTGATCCCAAAAAACCAATTTGAAAATGGATAATATGGAAACTCAACGAATAATTTTTTGAGATTCCAATGGGATTCTCGTATTTGTTAAATAATCCACATAATTCTACATAAAATACTCATAGAAAGTGGATCAAAAATGATGTTCTATAAAAAGTTCCATCAATATTTTTGAATGGTTAACACTTATTAGCATTTCTTATAATGAAAATCAAGATGAACCATAACAACACATTGAAATCATTCAAATTATTGTTAAATATTCCCAAAAACAAAGCTTTCTCATTTTCCAAAATGCTAGAATGATTGCGATATTTTTCTTAACAAAAACCTTCTTTGATTAATTCTTAATTTGATTATAAAACATAATTTACTAAATGGAATACTGGTAAAATGAATAATTCACCATGGTTTTCCAAATTTGGTTGAATGGAATCATTTGATAACAGAAATTCATTTATGAGAAATGTAATTCTTTTCAATAATGATGAAATATTGACCCAATCTCATCCGAAATCATTTTGCAATCTATCTTCAAGCAGATGCCTTATCTGAAGATCAGTGGCGATGCTTCTATATATATACAAAATTACAAAAAGAGCAATAAATAACATGGATACTATTGAATAAATTAACCATATCATTGTAGAACCTTTTGTAATGGTTTGAGATATGTTAGGAATCTTACAAATATGTGAACCTGGGCCTTCGATAATTACTGTTTGTGTCTTAGTAAAATAATTATTCAATGATGTTGTTACAACCAAAGAAGTAGAGATTGATGATGAAAGATCTATGAATGAATGAGATACCTCAAGATATCCTGAATATAAACAGAATAGATAGTTTTGATTATTTTGAAAAATACAATACATCATTATTCTGGCTCCCGCTCCATTGACAAATATTACTCCATTTCCAGATGGACTATTGTTATGAACAATGTTACTATATGACATTGATATGATTCCTGAAACAGAATAGATATAAATACATATGCTATCAGAAACCTTATTACTTGAGAAAGTGCAGAATACGCTCTGAAATGATGCTGGATCATAACAGGAAATACCAGAACCCCTTTCAGCCTTATTCGATGAACTGTTTAGGTTAAAAACTTTCTGATTTCCTTTATCTAAGGACAAGGGAGAATATCCAGTTGTTAAATGGGAACAATATGAAACAGAAAGTATTTCCACAATATTTGACTGACAAGCAACAATAAGAGCAAAATGACCATTTGAAGAAGCAGAACAACTATCGGCACATACCATTCTGAGATTAGAATCAGAAGAAACGAAGTATATTGCACCCCCTTTCTGAGATAAGGAACAATTGTAGAACAATGAGCAATTAATACTCATTGAGTAAGTCCCACCATTAACATATATTACACCACCATTATCGGAAAATGTCCCAGATCGAATAAAGAAACAGTTAGAAATATTGATATTCTTATCCAAATAAGACCTTCCCTGTTCAATATTTTCCCTTTCACACAAGATACTTGTCCCAAGAACATTACTTCTTATTACAAATTGATACACTATTTTGTGAAAGGATGTTGCCTCAACAGATCTTTCTCTGTATTTAGTAACTAATTTGTGAATTTGGTGTACATTCATACATGTATCCATAAATGCAACATTAATCATCAATAAAGTGATTATCATCATTACAACCATCCAAAGAAATATTGTTGATATTCTTTCTTTGATTGTATTATTCGGTTTTCTATTGTTTCTAGCTGCTTTTTTGAAGAATAAGAGTAATGAAAATAACAAGAAAAGTATATTCTCTAGATTCCTGGAAAATATGCAGATTTTGATTTGATTAATTAAGAAAAGAATACTAATACTTATCGGTAATGAAGTGTTTGAATTAATGTTTATACAAAGAACAAAGCAAAAATCAATAACATTTCTTAAGTATGAATACCATTGAGAGCTCCAATTCTTGAAGTAGGATTTTTGAACCCTTCTTCTCATTCTTGACTTTTCATGAAGAATAATTGGCAATAATAATGTAGAAAAGGTTATAGCATTCACATATGTGTTGATGTCAATGGACATCTTGAACAAGCAATAAAATGAATCCTTGGCTTTTTAACTGTTCTCTTGTGAAATATCACATTCACAAAAATTGATTTATTTTCATAAAATCAATTTGACAAAATAATGTACTTTTGTGAAAATAACAGATCATGTTAAGTTTTCAATATTTACTGTGGAAGATCAAGAAGATAGAGTCCAATTAGGATATCTACTAGACACAAAGCCTATTATTAAGATCAAAATTATTGAAGAAATATCAATTTCAATATATATTTGTTTCATTTTGAACGATTTGAATTATTTTCATAAAATAAATTGACACTAGATAGAGAGTAAAGTATAAAACTATTGATTCATTTGTGAAATATCTTCTCATTGTCCCAATAAGAAACTGAACCATTATTGAAAATCTTTGATTGGCTGTTCTCACAAATCCCAGAGAAGCAGTGATATTTTTTTGTACATTTTGCTTCATCAGAACTAGTAATTGATTAGTTTAACCTAGGGAATTGATTTGCCATCTTACAGAAGAGAACAATGGCAAAATCTAATGTCATGAAGATTTTTGTGATCCTTCCACATCCATATTATCTGAATCAGATCATTATTGTTATTTTTTGACTCTTTGTCCATTTTGTGATTTCAAAAATGCTGTAATCGTTTGGAAAAAAATTTTCTTCCCTTTATAAACTATTTCATAAGAATTCAGATGATGGCAATCAGATGGCACCTTCTCAATCATGACATTTTTCAAAGGATTTGTTTGACACTTGTTGCACCGAAATTTGTCCGGAGGCTCAAATTTATCACGGTACTCTTAAACGAAAGCCCCCTTATTGTGAAGGGGTCTCAATTTTTCTGAAACATAAAAATGGTGATTCATGTGGGTTTATTTGCTATATTTTTGGTCATTTCAAATAATTATCAACATGAAATGGGAATGTTATTACCTTAAGATCTTTCATTTGCACCA
>Ga0209639_1002311_pt1 | contig 15468 bp, 11 predicted proteins | sample EPASupsiteHSE605_FD_187268 | JGI IMG/M metagenome (GOLD analysis project Ga0209639, IMG submission 187268) | Bioremediated contaminated groundwater from EPA Superfund site, New Mexico - Sample HSE6-05 (SPAdes) (version 2) | ecosystem: Environmental > Aquatic > Deep subsurface > Groundwater >...
TTTTGTTTTGTAGCATAAACTAATTATACCAAAAAGGCGGGTCTTTGGACTCGTCTTTTTGCGTAATTACACGAAAGACGGGGCTGCCCCTCAATAGAAATTAATTTCTATTTTGAGACAGCCCCTTTAAAGTGAAGTCAATTTCATACTACGGTCATACTGACCAAGGTTCAATTGCTTGAGGCACTTTAGGTATTTGTAATGTGGCGGCTCTCTTTTTCCGTTAAAGCGGCTCTTTTACGCCAAAATATTCAAAAGTCTACTTGCGAAATTAAAAGCTAAAGCTTCGATTAACCTAAACTTATCTTCCCTAGATGCTATGTCAATACTTTAGGAATAAATTCAAAACGATAGGATTTAGACTTGTTTGTGTCGAATATTCCGATAAATGATTTTAAAGGAGTTGATTATTTGTATAAAATACTAGAAACAATTGCTACCAATAAAGAATGGGTTTTTAGTGGAATTGGAGTATTTGCCATAGGATTTCTATTTACAAAAAAGAGGCCTAGTATAATTCAAAAACAAAAGTCAGGTAACAACTCTATAAACATTCAAGTTGGTCGTGATTATGAAACTAGCTCAAAGGAAAGAAGTGTTGACAAAGTTGCTAGGAGATAAAACATTCGAGCAAAGCGGAGGAGATAGTTCCATTAATATTCAAACCCAAAGTCTTAATTTAGGCTTATCTTATTCAGAAGTAAAACAAATTGCTTTAGATGTATTTCAAGCAAATTTTCACAAGCTTTCTCAGATTGCATGTGAAATAGCGCAAGAGAGAGCTGAGCAAATAACTGATTCATTCCTGACAACTCTATCCAAAAGGGCTCCAAATGCAATTCACTCTGTTCAAGAACCGGGGATGCAGTATGCAATATATACCGCTCAAAGAGAATATGCAAGAACTGGGGATAAGGATCTAGCAGACTTATTAGTGGATATTCTTGTTGACCGAGCAGAACAACCTAGCAGAAATCTAATGCAAATAGTATTAGATGAATCATTATCTATAGCAACCAAATTAACTATTCAACAAATGGATACCCTTTCTATAGTATTTATTCTTAAGTATACTAAAAATTTTACAATTAGTAACATACCTACCTTGCATTTATATATCGATCAATACTTAGTTCCATTTATTAATAATCTAACCAAAGAGCGGTCTTGTTTTCAACATTTGGAATATTGTGGTTGCGGATCAATTTCCTTAGGTGAAATTATGATTGAGAATATTTTTAGAACACACTACCCAGGTATATTTAGCCGTGGATTTACAGAGGAAAGTACTAATCAAATATTGAATACACCACAGTTAAGAAATTTATTGGTTATTCCATGCTTTCAAAACAATGCACTATTTCAAATATGTGCGATTGATAAAGAATCAATTGATCATTTAGGCAAAAGACATAATATTACACCTGAAATTGTACAAAAGCTTAAAAACACTTTTGATGAATATACAATGCAACCTTCTGCTATAAAAAGCTTTCTTCAATCATTCCACCCTGCCATGGTGACTCTTCTAGATTTTTGGTTTAATTCTCACTTGAAAAACATGACTTTAACGAGCGTGGGAATAGCAATTGCTCATGCAAACATTCGAAGAAAAACTAATGAACATTTTGACCTTTCTATTTGGATAAAATAATGCCATAGAAACAACATTTAACTTACCCCATCCCTAATGCAGTTGTGACGATCTTGGAATGATATTTGGTTCGCTAAACTCCCATTTAGTGAGTCTCTAGAAAGCTATCGATCTTCTCTATACCTAGGGGGGAGGTTTTTGTGAGCTTCCCGTTATTACCCTAACGATCATGGATAGCCTTTTTTAGGCTTCCGTCTAGCTGTTTCAATCAAGAATAGCACCTCTTACCAATCATGATTCCATACGAGGATTCTTTGGGCTTGAAAAAAACAGATGAAAGTTAGTAGAGCGTTTTAGAGAGTTGGTATCAGCTTTGATAAAAGTCCAGGTCTCCTCATATTCCCCTTGAACTGCGAACTCGGGGGTATTTAAAAAATCAACAAACTGTTTGGCTGGATCACCATTACACACCTCAAATTGTGCATTAAATGCATCTGCCTTCGCAAATTTATCTTTATCTAAGAGATTCCTTTCCCCGTGTATAACATGATCTAAATTGCAGGAAAAGAAATATATGCTATACGGAATGGTTTTCCAGATATTTGGCAAAGTAATTAGCCGATTGATAATTGCTTGCTTTTGATGGTTCCTTTGTTGTGTGTCTACAATGTTATTTACAAATATCTGATCATCACTATAATAGAGCTTCTTTGGATTCGATGGATCACCAGGGGTTTCGGGAGTTTTTAAAGCTAGGTTATTATTTGGGATAAAGGCACCATCCATATCAACCAAATGAACAATTTCACAAAAATCTCGTGCCTTAAATATTTTACCACTGAATTCTTTAACAACATCAAATATCTTTGCCGGAACATTGCTTGGATTTATACCAGTTATGGTAGTTATATCGCCATTAGTAAGTTGGAACTCTACTTTGTTACTATTAATAATTTTGCTTAGTACATAGCCAAGACACGTTTGATCTGTTATTCCTTCCACAATAAAAAGAATAATCTTTTTACGTTCAGCCATTACTTTGCACCTGCCATTCTCAGTGCTCTACTGATCGCAAAAGTATTAGTTGACTCATAGATACATTCTTTTTGTCCACCAAGAATTAAATCGTGCAAATATAAATCTCGTAAGTTATTATTTGTGTTCACATTTGTCAATCTGATGTAGCGATTGTCAGGATTCGTAGTAGTGAACAAAATAGAGTTCTTGTGAAGCATTTCCAGAGGTCTTAAATTGTGGGAAGTGAAAATAAGTTGCCCTTTGGCCGATTCTTTTACTACTTTTAAAATTTCACCTAACAAATATTCAAAAATTCCCGAATCAAGCTCATCAATTGCGAGCGTCATGGAAGGATTATTGTGCATCGCAATTATCATATGAAGAATCGATATTATTTTCTTTATGCCTTCGGATTCAAACCTGATTGGGATTTTATTACCATCTCTTACGGATACCATTTCTACATTGATACCCTCTTCTCCATCCGGCAGCATTTGTTTTCCCAAATTGCTCAGTTCGATCTGCACGTTCGGAACAATTTCACTCAGAACAGTATTCATTATACTAATAACTTTATTTGCTTGAATAAAGTTGCTCTCTGGAATGTTTGTAGGGCCATCAAAACGGATAAAGATACTCCCCACTGGCAGTATGGAATTGGAGTTGTTATTTTCCATTATACTAACTGGTATCGTCGCGTTTAATGTTTCAGAATCCCGGTTTCCTATTATATGAAGGTTAAAACGTCCAAAATGATAGAGAGATTGAAGGATATTTATATAAGCTGGCACTTTACAATTTGGTATAATTTGTTTTTGAGTTTCCCTTGTAAAGATGAAGGATGTTGATTGTTTCTGAGCTATCTTCTTGCAAATTCTTAACTCATCGACTATTTTTGGGTTTCCCCCAGTGAGTTCACGAAGACGCACATCTGGAATGGAAACCTTTTCCCCATTTGCTTCAGAATCAATCAGAGTTAGAAACTTACTCCATTTTCCCTTTTCTAAATAGGAATATCTAATTTTCTCACGTGATACTAAAACAGGATTATAGTTTTCAGTTTCTTCTTCCCACATGTCTTTCTCTCTTTTGGTTAGAGTGAAATCATAAGTTACTTTGTAAAAATTCACTGAATCAGTGAGACTAAATTCGAACGAAAAACGCGACTGTTTTTGGTCTTTTGTTATATGATTTATGGTTTCTTTGGGCAGCGCCTTACCGGAAAGAAGTGCATCCAATACGGTAAGCGCATGAATAAAGGTAGTTTTACCAGACCCATTTTGGCCATACAACCCGAGAACATCAGAGGTTGGCTCAAATATATCTTTGTTAAGATTACACGGAAATCTGAAGGCTCCATGTTTTACGTTTTGGAAATTGTTGATTTCTGCACGCTGCATTCTTACGATCATTTTTTCCATTAAGATCACCTCTTATATCTATTATATCCATTTCAACCTAAATGTATATATGCAAACGGTTAATCCATACAAAATGTATAGATTTCTCTCTAAAGCATTGTACGGATTGACATGACTTCCTCGTTGATTTATAGGCCGCTTCTAAATTATGCTTTAACCTTGTAAAATCTATTTGCGTTTAAGTCCCCTTACGGTTTATAAATACAAGAGGGTTCTTATTGCAATAGAAACATATTTTTCCAAAGCACGGGACTCATACCGGTAAGAAATGAATTTCATCTCCTATCGGCCCCATATTTTTTTACTCAGGCAAAAATCTCAGGTGGTTTCACTTATAGTATCCATGATGAAGACCACGAAATATGGATCAGTGGTCCTTTTAAAAATATAAATTGCCTTTAAAAAAGGAGGTTTCCTTTTTTAAAGGCAAAAATCATTTCAAAAAAATATATGCCTAAACCAGAGGCATATTCTTTCCTCGGGTAAATGGAAGCATATCGTTTCCATTCGGAAAAAATATCGTTCCGTTGCTATTTTACATTGTGGCAGTACTTATTACTTTTCATAAAAGGGAATCATATCTTTTCTGTTTTGGGTGTGTTTTATGGTATTTGTCACATACCAAAATCCCCCTTGGGGAATTATAAATTTTCGTTTAGTACAAAATGGAAGCATATATTTTCCATTTTATATGTTTTTCGTTATACTTATTTTACATAATCGATTTTCTAAGGCTATAGTCACTTTGTATATCTGACACGAAAAGCCACTCATAAAACAATTGCGTAATTTTTTCTATCTCCATATGTAGGCTTATGCTATAATAAAAATGTAATATTTGTCAATTGGAGGGGGAAAAATGAGTACGAAATTGGTTCCAAAAAATAAGTTTAACTTACCAGAGATAATGGACGCTACATTGCCTAGCATAGGAAACATATTACATTCTTTTAACCTTCCAAGAGAAGTAATAGCTAGTAATGAAGAGATTGAAAGTGCTTGGCGTGAGTTGCCAAGGGAGCTTGCACGTATTCCTCTAGAATTGCGTGATGGCTTAATTGCACGTATGTGTGTCGCTACTTCAGTTGGATTATTTGATGGGGCTATTAATTATATATGGAATGCAGTAATACTAAATTTACGAGCACGAGCCAAAAGTTTTGGGTTAGGATATATTTCTCAAATATTAAATAAGAAGTTTGAAGAAGATGATTTAAATGACTTGATGGATTCAGAATTGCTCGACCTTTGCCATAAGTTGGAATTATTATCAGAAGAAGGCTACTTTTTCCTCAACCAGTGTAGAGATATTCGTAATAATTTTTCTTCTGCCCATCCAAGTCTAGCTCAAATTGATGATAGAGAACTGATAAACTTTATAAGTCGTTGCTGTAAACATGGCATTAGTGCAGATTATGCATTGCAAGGGATACATATTGCAGACTTTATTGATACCATAAAAAAAGACAAACTTAGTAAAGATGCTATTGAGGCATGGAGCGAAAAATTGGAAAATACATTTCCTGCACAACGTGCACTTCTTATACCAATGTTACATGGCATATATTGTGACCCAAATTCTAAAGAACATGCTCGGATTAATGCTTTAAGCATTTGCCAAGAAACAATTGGATTATTTGATAGTAAAATCGAATCATCTTTGATTGACCAACATAATAAATACCTTTCAAAGGATGACAACGAGCGTACTAAAGCATCAAGGTTATTCTTTCAGAAGTTAGACCTACTCAAGTTACTCACTAATACTGAAAGACATTCAATTATTCGCAACGCCTGTTCGGCCTTATTAAGAGTTCACCAAGGATATGATAATTTCTACAATGAACCACCTTTTGCTCTTAATTTACGTGAAATCACGGAGGCAACAAGTGTTCCTGATTCTGCTAAAGAGGAATTTGTACAAGTAGTTCTTACTTGTTATGTGGGAAATCCATATGGTGTTTCACGTTCAGCTATTAGTGATTACAAAGAAATGATTGAGAATTTTTCCCCAAGAGAAATTGAATTAATGCTTAACATCCCATCAACAAACACAATTGTTTCAAATAGGATAAAAACTCACGCTAATTGTAAACGACGTTATTTGCAAGCTCTAGAATTAATTGACGAAGATAGCTTTTCTCCTAAACAAAAAGCAATGTTAAAAAAACTTAAACTTAGGTTATAATCTTTTTTGTTCTAAAGAGGAAGACCATTTAGTCTTCCTCTTTGAATTTAGCTCCACCTTTACCTTTTTTATGCCTCGTTGCACCTTACTAAATTAACAGTTATATGTCTATTCTAATCTTCAATATCTGCAATTTCGGATTACTCTTTTCCGTTCTTCGCTTTATTTTTCAATAAGTCCTTATATAGAGAATGCTAAAAAGGGCTTTGGCTATTTCAATCCAGTTAATGCTCTAAATTGGGCCTCTTTATAAAAGGAAAATGTAATACCAAACAAATATTAAGGAGGAATTGGTAATCATCTCAAACCAAGTTCTTTCAAAGCATCTACCCATGCCTTATTTTCAAGACTATTACTGTAAAAGTTCTTATTTATTAAAATACCCACTTTTTCTTTACTTGGGTATATTCCCTTCTCATGGAGGTCGAAGACAATTCGTCTAATTTCTAAATACCTCTGTTCTCTCCTTTTCTCTAATAAAGTACTTTGCTGAATATCTCTAATTTCTTGTAATTCTTTTGTTTCATTTGGAAATGCGTTTTTGATTGTTTGTCCCGTTAGATGAAACATCTCAGCTACCTTTCCAATTGGAGGAATTTCCATATCGTCCTTAGCCATGTTTAATAATTCCTGTAACCTTTTTCTAAGCTGAACGTTATCTTTCGCTTTTACATGATTAGCTTTTTTAATTTTCCTTTCAAATTTCATTTGTGCCGACGTTATATCAGTTTCAGAAAGAATCGTAGAATACATCTTTTTAATAGAAGTATTTATCGAATAACATAATTTAAGTAAAGTTTCGCCATTAGGGGTTTCAGCTTTATTTTTCCAATAGTTTAGAGTGTTAACGCCTACTCCTGATTGATGACTTATGTAATCCATACTTTTTAGTCTATTTTTTAGCAGAATTAAATTCTGTGATAAATTACTCAAACTCATTTCACCTTCATATTTTAGAAATTCACTAATATTTGAAATTACCCACTTTGACCAATTTTCATCTTTTACCCCTGCTATATTATTATTTTCTTGCCCTAACCATTCTGAACAGTAAAGACAAAATCCAAGCCTAGAACGGCCTGATATTTTCGGATTTTTCTTTCCACAATGTGGGCACTCTGAAACCAAAGATATTTTATGTTTGGGGCAATAATCAACCATTAATAAGTGCCATAGTAAAGGTTCGTATATAATCTCATTTCTATCACGCCATTCTGCGTAGCATTTTGGGCACCAAGCTTTATAACGTTTAAGGGGGACTAATATTAACTCCTTTGTGTTCCAGGTAGTTAACAATTTCATATTTTTTAACCCTGTAAATTCCTCTAGAATAGAAATTAAATCTTGCCCTGCTTTTGAAAACCCATTTATATTCCCTAGAGTTCTGTAGTCCATCTTTAAGTTCGATGCTTCTTGGGATTTCAAAATAATACCATGCAATAAACTTCCAAATTTCAAGTGGTGAGCATTGGCTAATCGGCAGATGTGACTTGTTAAACTTTCAACATAATATTTTGTACCTATCCCCATTGGCTTTAATGAATAGAGCTTGGTTGGAACACATTGAACAAAATACCTATTACTTTCTAACATTATCTCAAACCTTCTCCTCTTGAAAATGCTCTACATTACCATATCTCTTTTTGGTTTTCGGTTAAATGGTTTTGGATTACCCTTTGTTTTACTCTTTTTTGAATCGCTCTGCGATTCATCTTCGGATTTAGCATAAACTAACTTCGAATCGATATCCCCCTCAGATTGGATTTTTTTCATCATACGCTCTCCTTCCTCTATGCTTTGATGCATCCCCAAAAGTCTGTACTCTGATAATTTTGCTTCTTCTAAATGTTCCCTCGTTAAAGTTTTAGCATTTGATTCCAAAGCAAGTCCATATGCATCCATAAACCAAAGTTTTAACGTCCCGACACACCCTAAAGAATATTTGTAGAAATACTTCCAATCTTGTTTATTAATCATATTTTCCGCCGTTTGCTCCAATGGCATATTCTGAAGTAGTTTCTTAGCAGTTTTCCCAAAAATATTAACCTCACTTGTAACATCTGAGCGATAACGCGGAAAATCTACAATTCTTGTTCTTTGATTAATCTGGTCTGTTGACTTAATATTCAAATCCACTAAAAGCGAAGTTAAATCATACGTTCCAACAAGTATAATCGGGGTTTGGCTCAAATTAGTTAGCGATTTAATTAAATCTACTGACCAGTTAGATTCTTTGCCACTTACTACTCGCAACATATGGTGTGCCTCATCAATAATAAAAGCCGTCACGTCTCTGTACCTAAGCGTATTTTGAAGTACTTTCATGTAGTCTGCCTTTTTTGTTTGTGATAAAATGACATCCTTCCCAAATGAGTTTTTTACAATCACGTCATGATACGAAATTTTTCGATTGAGCATTGGTTCGTCCATCTTTTCAAGTGCATCCCTCCACAAACCTGGAAAGTCAAACCCGCCTTTCAGTGGTGCTATTGCTTGTACATCAACAACAGGAATACACCCAGGATTATCACTCAATTTTACCGTTCCAGCTTGAACGAGCTTCGACTTAATTATTTTTATTAGTTGGCTTTTACCAACCCCCGATGGTCCACACGTAAAAACTATTCTTTCAGGTACAGCGTTTGAAATGAGTCTAATCGTCTTATTAATTGCTACTTCTAGGAACTCGTGTTCTATAACACAATCTGCAAAGTACTTTATACGTTCTTCCTTAGTTTTAGCTAACAACTCTACTGGGAATTTATATTTCCCCTCTTCGCCCATTTGATAAAATCCTCCATTACCTGGTAAACAAACCATAACAAGCCCTATTAGAAATTTGAAGGCCCTCCCTTAATCATTATCCAAATCAAAGTTTATTTCTTCATCTGCATTAAATTCATGCTCATTGACGTATTCGGATTCATCAATTTTATTACTTTCAAGACCGCCTTCGATAACCTTAAACTGAGGTGCCATTTCTGCATCACATATTCTTTGATTTAAAATTTCTTCGGTAACTTCCGCACGCAATAGAAAATCTGCTAACTGCTTTGCCGAAAAATCTGATTTTCCAGCATTATCTCGCTTTTGTTTCATCAATTGGTCAGAAGCAATTTGAATTTCAGTTTCCGTTCTGTGCTTGAATACAGCGTAATATTGTGAATGACATATGACCCAACGCTGTCGAACAAAGCAATGGACAATACCCGCATTCCATGGGTCATATCGGGCGAGCACTCTTGTTCCCGAGACATCTGGTTTATACAATTCGTCACAGTGATAGTAGAGGTAATTGACCTTTACCCCTCTTTGTGGGTCAACTTTAACCGTCCCTCCCTTTTTCACTGCTGGAAGCGTCGTAATCATAAAATCCTTGTTGTATGGAATAAACCGAAAAGGTCTCCTGCCTGAAATCACTATTCCACGCTCAAATGCCTCCCTCGGAGATTCTCCAAGAGCTGAATGCTCCGAAGTATCGTAGAACTCATAGAAATATTCTTTTAGTAATTCATAAAGGGCTGGCAGAGTCCAAACCGCATGGTTTTTGGGGTTAACTGACTTTGAAACCTGACGGACATTTTTCATTATTTTCGTATTTCCCTTTAAGTTATGAATCAGTTGCGACATCACTGTACCAAAAAGCCGTTCCCCAATAGAACCAAAACGTGCTCTATGGGCAGGTCGAATTTTATGAGTTACTCCATACATCGCCAAAAGCGACTGAAAATAGGTACTTTTAAAATCACGGCCGTTATCAGTCACGACAATTTGCGGAAGCCTGTTAAATCGTCTCACACATTCTCGTAGAACCATCATGTCACTTCGATAAGATGGTGAATCATAGGTAATATAAAATGCTAAGACTCTTCTTGAAAAAGCGTCTACTAATAAGGTAAGCCAAACTTTCCCAAGGTTCTTACCAGTAACCGAGTGATTTGTTTCCAAATCAATTTCGGTATGGTCAAGATGAGCAATTTCGAATGGGCGTTCTCCATGTCGCGGAGTATCTTGTTCAAGTACCCAGTAAAATGCTTCTTCTTGATAAGCAGTTCTTGGTCCCTGTGTATTCATTACACGCTCATATCTGGGTCTATGCCTTATCATTTTTTTAAAGGTCTTTGAACTTAGTGGAATAATACCATGTGTTTTGCAATACTTTAAAAATTTTCCATAGAGAACCTTCTTACTCTGATTCGTTACTGTTTCATTATCCATAATAAATTGAATTGTCTTAGATAACGTATCCTCTGGGAGATGTGGTGCCCTGTTACCACGTTTATTTATTCGTGGAATTAAACCAATGAATCCCGAACCATATTGGTACTCAGCTTGCCTATAGGAATTTATCCAGTTCCTAATTGTACGAGATGTTATCCCATCTACACGAATATCTTTAATCTTCTTGCCCTCTATGGCTGGCAAGATGGTCTTATATCTGTAATTAGCTTCATTTAATTCTTTTTCACTAGCCTCGGCAATTTTCTCATTTATAACGGCATTTGCGGCCCTGAGAATTTCACTATCAACGCCTTTAACACGTCCTTCACTAACCATGTTGAAAAATTGGTCCTTGGGTACGTGAATAATATCTTCTTCAGCTAAGAGCGAAATGCTCTTTTCTCCCATGTTAACTATCGTCCAGGGTTTACCTTCCCAAACAACTTTCACGCCAGGAGCGATTTCAAGAGTATGGTCATCGAACAGAGGACTCTTCTTATGATAAGTCATCGTTTTATATGCTAAAGCAGTTTGTTCGTCGATAAATACGTGGGTAAATTCGGGTTCGCCTAATACTTCTTCCTCCAAATCCACATAAAGCTCGCCCCTTGCAATTAGGTAATAAATATCATCCGCCTCAAATTCATTATTTCCCAAGAGGTCAACCAAAAGAATTCCTGGCTTACTTCGGACAGTCGTTGAAACAGTCTTTGCTACATCAGGCGAAACTTCCGTTTTGATATCCAAAAGATAATCTTCAAGGAAAACAATATTTCGTTGAAGTTGCCAATTGATTTCACCAGATGATTTTACCCAATAACGTAGTCCAAATTGCTTCGCAAACGCTTCTCCAGGAGGGCAACGCCATTTACCATTGATTTTAACGTATCGATTAGGAGACTTATTAGCTAGTTCATCAAGCTCTTCCTCTGTTTTGCATTCCTCCCAACCCGCCTCATCTTCCTTAATTACAAAGCCATCTGGTGTATGATAGACCGTTACGACCTTTTCCTTGAGCGATTTATAGGACAACTTTATGGCAGGGGGCTGGTCATAATATTCTTTAACTGAGTCGCTATGCTCTTTGAGATATAGCCATGGTAGTTCGACTTTATGGCTCTCAAATTGGACAGACATGCCCATCTTTCGACTAGGGTATGCCCCCACCACATTTTTCCTGCCACCACCAACTCGTCTCGAAGGCTCGCTTTCCCTAACTCTGCGAATTACTTCAATTGCTTGCTCAGATAGACCAATTTTACTACACCATTGTTCAAACTCTACATTAGTCATCAACATATAATGCCCTCCATTTCCTGTAAATTATTTTTTACAAATAAAATTAAAAGACCGCCTAGTTAAACCTAGACGGTCTTTATAAAATATCTTATATCTATCAGTTTTAACTTTTCCCTTGCAAAAATTGCAGGCTTTGCAATATGGATTAAGCGTCCTCATATTTTCCCCTTATTTCTACTCTATTGAACATTATTTTTATTCTAACCCTAGATTAAGTAATAGTCAATTACCAAATTACTCACTTGGGTTATTCAAACTTAAGTTATCTAAACTCTCTTTCCAAGCCTTTTGATATGCCTTTTCTCGCAATTGAATATTGGAAGGAAGGAGACTCTCTATTTTACGTCGGCTAGGATAGACTCCTGAATCGTTTAAGATTTTTGTTGTTTCTTTTATTCTCTGGCAACCTTCATCTATTCGTTTCATTTTTTGTTTATGAATAAACGATGAATGTTTTTTCGATATCTCTTTGCATAAGTTTGGAAAATGCCTATAAAGTAGTTTTTTATCACACTGGATATACCTAGCAACTTCGCAAACTGAAGGAAAGGGTATAATTTCGTTGGAAATAATATCTTGAAGAATTTTTTCGACTCTGCTCCAATCATAACTCCCTTTTTTAAACACTGTTTTGTTTTGTTTTCCTGGCAAGGCATAAACATTATCACGACTTATTGAACCAAATTTTGTTTGATTCTCTTTAGAGAGTTCATTAATATCTATACATACCTTATAGCAGATTTCTAATAGCGTTTTTAAATAAGGTATATGCCTACCCTCATACCAATATCTTGCTGTAGTTAAAGGAATACCAAATTTCCGTGAAAAAGCAATCCTTCCACCAGCGTTATCAATTATTGTACTTAAGAAGACGTAAACATCTTCAGCTGATGGACTAAATGTAGGGTTATCCTTCATCTCAAGCAATATTTTCATATTGTTAGCCACAAAGTATTCCAAGGAAGTTTGTTGAAAATTGATTTCTTCATTAATTTTTAGATCGGTAGTACCAAGCCAACAACCACAATAAGAACAAAAGCCGTTTCTTGATTTGCGAGATAGAAAAGGGATTTCCTTTTTACACATGGGGCATTGAGTTTTAAGCGATATCCCATGATTTCCACATATGCTAACTGCTTTGACACTCCAAAGTAAAGGTTCATAGATGTCTAATTTGCCATTTTTCCATTCCTCAAGGCACAAAGGACACCAAGCCTTAGTCTGTCGAAGAGTTCCTCCATTTGTTAATATTTCTCGTAAAGGCAACAATGTAAGACTTTTAAGAGTGTTACATCCTGTTAACTGGGATAATACCCGAACTATATCCTGTGATAATATTCCAAACCCATTTAACTCAGCCCCTACATCGTAAAATCTGCTACCACCATTCGAACTACTCTCTAAAAGATAGCCCTTTCCTAATACTGGAGCTATTACTTTCCCAATGAGAGTCCCGACTGAGACAGAATGGGTTTCTGATAGTCTTGCCAAATAGCTTGTTTGACTCTCAACCAACCCTGTATTTAAACCTATTGGTTTTAAATTATATAATTGTGTACAGATATCAAACACCTCAGGTATCCAATAGTAGTTTTTTTATATTTTTGGTCAATAATTTTCAAGTATATGGAGTTGGAGGTCAGCAAGGTTTCATAAAGATGGGAATCTGGCTGTAATACCATTTTCTGCTACTCCATTATGTTATAACTTTGTCGTTTCTACGTTCTTAAACTTTGGAAACTAAAAACAAGTTATAAATATAACATGAACCATAAATATAAATCTTCATATAACAAAATATTAACCATATTACTCCAACTATAAACATAACGCAAAATAACTAAAAAATTCCCTCCCCTCCATCTTTGGAGAGTTAAAATTTCGAAATACATGGTATTTTACCCTAAGTGACATAGAATTAACTGTAAAATCTTTAATATATTAAAAAACCTATAGAACAAATATACCCCACATTTATATTGAGATTTAGATTAATCTCTTGAACAATTTCGTCTAAAATGGTTTCATCATTACTCACATGGATCACCCCCCTTAGTTAAGCCTGAGTAGTGATATAGACCGTAATTAATTCAAACGTCTATCAGGTACGATACTAATCCTCAGAATATATCTTTTTCGTCGTTATTGGACTTATGAACAAGATGATAATTTATTCTAAATATTCAGATATTAGTACCAATGCTTTGTTTCTTAATTATAAGAATGACATATAACATAATAAATGCCCACTAATATAAGGACTGGGCATTTATTATGGATTACATATTGAACCCTTTCCTAAATTTTTATTAGAAGAGTAGGAACGATCATACTTAAAGCCCATAATCGTAACGATAAATCAACTATTTCTTGGGTCATTATAAACCTCGATCAGAAATTTAGCTAATGTAACTCCTGCATTTACCACGAGGCGAGCATGATATGACTTTAGTCCACTTTCGTTTTTCAATTTACCGTGTCCAGTACCATAAGCATTTCTAAGTTCTGTAATACCTATTACTATCTGCCCTAAATTATTTAGGGTCCTTTTGACAGTGTCATTTGCTTGATTTGCTTGTTCTACATCCTCAGGAATTAATTTAATATGTTTAGGTATAGCCTTAATAAGTTGAGGCATATCGAGATCGTCTAAATTCTCAATTTTACCGTTAAGGATTGTTTTGAGTACAGTTTCTACCATTTCCTTTGTTGTGCCAAGTGCTAATTCAGGGTCTTCCTCTAAGGCAACATAGATACGTTTCAGTTGTTTTGATAAATCAAAAGTATCGGTATCAAGAGGATTCTCGTCTAATAAGCGACTTGGTTCATCATCTGAATAAAGTTCTTGGTATAAATCTTCTCTTCTTCTTTCTAGCCACTCCTCCAATTTTATAAATTCTGCGATACGAACTAGTTTCTCTGGCTTTCTTGCTATCTGCTCTAATACATCAATAATATTCTGCGGATAATCAGGGTCTCCCCAATTTAAGCTTCTGAGAAGCCTATGATGTCCTTGGACTGCATCCACTTCATCAATCTCATATGCAAGCTTGGTCCAATCACCAGCATCAAATTTGGCCTCAATAGCTAATGTAAGTGCATAAATAAGTTTATTTTTATTCTCTAGTTTGAGCATACTCTTTTCTCTACACCCTTTCTATATTCCTGCATCTTGATACCTTGAGTCATATCCGTAATTTAACGCCATCCCATCTAGAATTTCCTTGAGCCCATTCAATTCCTGGTCAAAAATACAGTGAACCTCTATGATAATAATATCCAACATAAGATGCTTAAAAAGTACGGGTATCCGCCAGGTCTAAAGTTTGGCACAGTTATACCGTTCCGTTTTATATTTCAAGGTCTTAACCTACATGCCTATTTCTAAGTCTTTCCGTCCAATTTTTATCTATCTTTAAAGTTAAAGACCTTAGAATTCCGCTAAAAAAGAAAGAAACTGTTAGTTCTTCAAATTCACGTTCCTTTTCTCCCAAAACGTCACCACCTTCACGAATAATTTCTTCCATACCAGGTGGAACGTCGAAGTAAAAACGCCTTTTTGCATTATCGCGAGAAAATTCCAACCACATTGCCATATCATGATTTCAGTGCAGAAACCCTCTAATTTCTAGTCCAAAAGCAGGAATTCACCTCCGTTATATTGAATTATACAGTATAGGAGAGATATTAAGAGATATCTGGATTTAATTTGCTTATACTGTGATTTG
>Ga0209639_1002312_pt1 | contig 15465 bp, 13 predicted proteins | sample EPASupsiteHSE605_FD_187268 | JGI IMG/M metagenome (GOLD analysis project Ga0209639, IMG submission 187268) | Bioremediated contaminated groundwater from EPA Superfund site, New Mexico - Sample HSE6-05 (SPAdes) (version 2) | ecosystem: Environmental > Aquatic > Deep subsurface > Groundwater >...
CTCCATGGTTTCCTCAGGTGGTGGCGGTTGGGGAAATCCTTGGCAAAGAGACCCGGAGAGAGTATGGCAAGATGTCTTAAATGGCATAATTTCTCGGACCAAGGCTAAACAGGATTATGGGGTTGTCATATTCGAGGAAGGTGTGGATTGGGCAGCAACGATTGAACTGCGCTCAGGGAGTTATCGGATGCTATAATGTACTCCGTGACTGCTTTATCCGTAATGTGAATAACTATAGCGCGCTATGTTTTTAGTAGAGTTAAGGTTGGAAGGGGATAAAGATTCTGATATGATATCATTGATGGTCAAGCGAGTTAAAGTGAGTGAAAAAGGTGTTTAGGGTTATGGTTGAAAGAATTTCTGGAGGTATGGTCTTAAAACGAAGGTGAAGGTGGTTGCTAGATGTTTAAGATTACAGAGGATTGCATTAAGAAAAAATCCTTTACAGAGTACTTTAGTTCGGACGCAAAAAAAGGGACAGAGGAATTTGAGCAGCTTATTAAAAAGTTTGAATCTGAACCACAATATAAATTCCGCATGCGAGACCACGATCAGAAAGTCTACTATATTGGTTATTCTGATGATTGTACTAGAAAGAGCGGCTTCGATCCGCTTGATATGTATGGAGAGTATTATGGTTGTATTGACATACAATATCTCAATGCCAACGGTGAGTATGAGAGATTGTAGATAATCAAGGCATATTACTAAATTGGATTTACTATGAATCTTGATTAAACTGTTCAATAGGTAAAATTGTTTATAAATTGTTTATAAATTGTTTAGAGAAAATCAAGAATATCGGTTTAAACTATAGGTAGAAAGCTTCCTATAAGGAGTCATTCCAACGAGTCTTAGGGTATCATAACCTGATCCATGATGGCGTTGGACATCTGAGCGGCAATGACCAGACGTGGATATTGCCGCTCAGTGGTACATTTGTGCCTGTACAAATACCATTTTATTACCGTCTAATTATGGTTAATGAAAGGGAGGGGTTCATATGGAAGGACTAGATTTTTTGCTAACAGCTATCTGTTTTTCTTTTTTAGGTTATGGATTATGCTATATGACTCTTTCAGTTAATCATAAATCTGAAACTGAAAATGTGAAACCGGAAAATTCATTGCAAAGATGAGGATGTTCTGTTCACAAGAGATTTAGTACATTAGTCATTAAACTAGATTCGAATAAAAAGACTAGAGGGCGTAACGAACAAATTTCCCGTTATGCCCTCTTTTAATTTTGTAGATATTGGAGGAGCCGAGTATGTTGAATTTAAATGAAACCTAGGCCACTTTATTGTATAATGCTGAGGACGAATATATACGGCTGCTAAAGTGGCCTAATTGTTTGTTTGATGAATTGAAATATATCGGGAGACGTTTATAAACTAGGAATCGAGGGATTTTAATGTATCCAATAAACCTAAACTTTAAAATGCCTCCGGAATGGAGCAAGCATACGCGCACCTTTGTTTCGTGGCCGATAAAAGCGTCCATGTGTTATCCGGAGGACTATGACTCAGTTTGTCAGGGTTATACAAAAATTATCAAGGCCATTGCCGAATTTGAGTCCATAACCGTTGTAGTTAATCCAGTAGACCTTAAGACGATTTCTTGTTTATTTAATAATGAGCAGCGGATTGAACTCCTTCCTATTGAGCATAATGATGCATGGCTAAGGGATAATGGGCCCACGTTTATTATCAACGATAATGGGGACGTGGCAGGGGTTAATTGGAGGTTTAATGCATGGGGTGGTAAATACGCTCCTTGGAATTTAGACGATCTGGTGGCCACCGAGATTTTAAATCATGTTGGATTGAAACGTTTTGATGCTCCCCTCGTTATGGAAGGGGGTTCCTTCCATGTGGATGGAGAAGGCACGCTGTTGACTACGGAGGAGTGTCTATTAAATCCTAATCGGAATCCAGGAATGACTAGAGAAAAGATCGAAGCTGAGTTAAAGAAATTTCTCAATGTCCAGAAAGTAGTCTGGCTGAAAAAGGGGCTACACGGAGATGAGACGGATGGTCATGTCGATAATATCGCCTGTTTTGCTGCTCCAGGTAAAATTCTGTTGCAGGTTTGTGACGATCCTGAGGACGAAAATTATGCTATCACTCGAGAAAATTTAATGATACTGAAGAAGGAGACGGATGCAACCGGAAGAAAGTTTGAAATTATCCCTATAAAGCAACCGCCAAAATTGTACGATCCTGTTACAGATGCGCGTTTGACTTTAAGTTATTTAAACTTTTACTTCGTTAATGGAGGAATTATTTTGCCGGTTTTTGGAGGGGAAGCGAAAGAGTTTGACCAAATGGCGGTACAGGTGTTGAGCAAAACCTTCCCCGAAAGGCGGATTCGCATAGTTAATGGAATGGGGATCATCCGAGAGGGTGGAAATGTTCATTGTACAACCCAACAGATGCCAACGGGGAGGAATTGATATGAGATCGGTTAAAGTAGCGGCTACTCAGATGAGTTGTTCTAATAGTATTGAAGAAAACATCGCTAAAGCGGACACCTTGGTAAGGCAAGCCGCTGCAAAGGGGGCTCAAATTATCTTGTTGCAAGAGTTGTTTGAAACCCCGTATTTCTGTCAAAAAGAAAAATCTCAGTATTATGTCTATGCGACAGAACTAGAGCAGAATAAAGCGGTTAACCATTTTAAACATGTAGCTAGGGAGCTTGAAGTAGTACTGCCTATTAGTTTCTATGAGAAAAAAAACAATGCCCGCTATAATTCTCTAGCTGTCATAGATGCTAATGGGGATGTGCTAGGAAAGTATCGCAAAAGTCATATACCAGATGGTCCGGGTTATGAAGAAAAGTTCTATTTTAACCCAGGAGATACAGGTTTTAAGGTCTGGAATACTCGCTTTGGAAAAATTGGTGTGGGGGTTTGCTGGGATCAATGGTATCCAGAAGCCGCTCGATGTATGGCCTTGATGGGTGCTGAGCTACTTTTTTATCCCACGGCGATCGGTTCAGAGCCCCAAGATGGATCCATTGATTCCAAAGAACATTGGCAGGCCTGTATGCTTGGGCATGCTGCAGCAAACCTAATTCCAGTGATTGCTTCGAATCGGATCGGGGTTGAGGAAGATGATGAATCCAATATTTCCTTTTACGGATCTTCTTTTATTGCAGGTCCGCAAGGGAACAAGGTTGTTGAAGCCGGGCGTGAAGAGGAAACTGTGCTGGTTGCTGAGTTCGACTTAGAACAACTAGAGACACAGCGACTCGAGTGGGGAATATTCCGAGATCGTCGACCTGATTTATACAGAATCATCTCATCGTATGATGGTGAGATAACAATTAAGGCAACTTCTTAATAAGAAGGTTGTGTCGCAAGACGATTGGGACTAAAGGTTTCAAAAAGTAACCAATTAAAAAGAGGATGCTCTCCCCCGGTACTAATTACCGGGGGCTTTTGCTGAGTTAAAGTAATTCCATTCGATTAAAGTACCCTGTGAGATTTTAAATAAGCCAGGGCCATTAAGCAAAAGTGAAGTACTCATTATCCAACAACATCCAATTGAAGGGGAAGCAATGCTGCGGAATGCAGATGTTTTACTCAGCATCTTAAGTACAGTACGTCAGCATCATGAACGTTGGGACGGTAATGGATATCCCGATGGACTTAGTGGATCTAAAATTTGCCTAGATGCCCAGATTATTGCGGTAGCTGATGTTTATGATGCCCTAACGGCAGGCCGGCCATACCGTAAAGCACTTCCACCATATCATGCTCTCGAAATGATTTTAACTATGGGAAAGGATTTTAATCCAATCGTTATCCAAGCATTTCGTAAAACCTTAAACCTTTATCCTAAAGGTACCTTAGTAACCCTAAATACTGGAGAAATTGGTTTGGTAGTAGTTGTACCAACTAGTTTTCCAACACGTCCCCTCGTGCGACTTATGTTCGATTGCAATGGGAAGTATTTAGATAGAGAAATATATATAGATTTAATGTGCAAATTAACGTGTTTTATTAGAAGCTCTTCTACTAACTCTAATATTAACTTGGGTGGAAGGTAAACTCCTATTAAAATTTCTCAAAAGGGGTATGCTGAAAACATGTTGTTAAGAGTACAATTTGGAAAAGGAAGAAGTAACATGTTTTTTCCATATACCCAACATTTGAAACTAAGTCCAAACCGTCAAGCGTTTCCCTTGGTTAAAGAATTTCTCGTAAGGAGCGAACTTCTGAGGGTTAAAGTATACAAACAAAATAAGGTAACCGTGATTGACTGCGGAGTTCAGGTACCAGGTGGCTGGGAGGCTGGGATTTTATTTGCTGCAGTGTGCCTCGGTGGGCTGGCCCAAGTGAAACTACATTGGTTAGACTTTAATGGTTTACGCTGGCCAGCAGTTGAAGTTCTTACTGATCATCCTGTACGGGCTTGCATGGCGTCACAATATGCAGGATGGCCCATCAAAAATGGCGAATCCCTTGCTATGGGTTCTGGCCCAGGCCGTGCAATTATTCATCAAGGTAGTTTGTATGAGATGTTAGGCTATGAAGATTATTCTGAAATGGCTATTATTTGTCTAGAAAGTGAGAAGCTTCCGACAGAAGAGGCAGTTCTACATTTATTACGAGAATTTGGATGCGATCCACAGAATCTCTATATTTTAGTAGCCCCCACTGCGTCTCAGGTGGGTTCGGTCCAGATAGCGGCACGAGCCTTGGAAACAGGTCTATCTAAACTCATGGAACTAGGATATAATCTGGAAAGGATAGAATCTGGCTGGGGAACTTGTCCACTGTCCCCTGTAGCAGGTGATCAGCTTAGTGCCTTAGGACGGTCGAACGATGCCATTCTTTATGGTTCAACGGTATTATATAATCTCAAAGATGACGATGATACTATAGATTCGCTAGTAAAGTTGGTTCCGTCTTGTTCTTCCCAGGATTATGGGCGACTTTTTTTAGAGGTCTATAATGAATATGGCAATTTCTATGATATAGATCCACTGATCTTTAGTCCAGCAGAGGTATGGTTATGTAACTTAAATACTGGGCGTTCTTTTCATGCTGGAGCCTTACGTTCAGATCTTCTGAGGGATTCATTTGGGATAGAGTAAACTAACTAAAATTACTAATAGTATATTGTTGCTGCTATAATTGACTAGTTGGAATAAAGTATGATACAATTTTTCATACTAGGAAGAAAGTATAACTTATCGTACATACTTTCTGGAAGGTCCCTATAATGCCTTATCCCTCGAAAACTTAATAAAACTTCTCTAGCGCTTAATTCTTTTAGAAGCGGGGAAACTATTTCAGGGGTGAATCTTTCACAATTCCTTAGCTTTCCGCATTGGCTGCAACCCTGGACATTTGGCCGGGCTTTTTTTAGTTTAAAGGTCATTCAAGTAAGTGATGAGTTTTTAAGTAGTGTAAAATACTTTCTTTTTCACTCATTTCGACGTGAATCAGTGGTTGTTGTCTTCCATCAATAACTCCAGCCCATTTTAGATAAATTGTTTGAGTATAAGACTTATGAACGATAGGATCAGCATATGTTAGGACAATTATGATAAAATGGGGATTAATATTGGGTTCTTGGCTTAAGTCTTTGTTTTGAAGGTTAAGGAGTAAACTTGTAGTGGTATCTCTAGGAATATCATTAACCACGGTGTAGTCGTCAATGAGAATTGGCTTTTGCAATAGTTTTTGCTCAAAAACTAAGGTTCTACTTGAAAGATTTGTTGAGGGATGGGTTCCAACGTTCTTGAATTTAAATTCAAATTCAAAACTTGATTTCTCAGTTAAATGGATGGAAGGAGATTCTAAAAAGCTGAAATAAGGGCGTGCCGCTTCACGCTGTGTTTGCCAAGTCGTGACAGAAATATATACGGAAACGATGGAAACAAAGGCAAAGATCGCAGTTGATATGGTGACTACGGAGCCTGACCAATTCCATTTTTTATCCAAGACATGCTTGCCCCCTAGGTTTAGGTATTCATTTTAATATATTCATTTTAATATATTAATTAATATGCTAAAAAATTCATTTGCATAAAGAATGAGATAGGCGGTGAACAAGCTTAGTATTACGAATTGAAGAAAATTATTGATGTGTTAGAATTAATGACCAAGATGAACAAGAGTTGAATTTGTGGATAACCTTTTTATCCTATAATACAAGATTTAAACAACAGAAATTTATTACAATTGGCATGGTTAGATTATAATAATACGGTTTGAAAGGAAAAGTATATGAGCAATTTTAATAATATGGATCATTTAGAAGAGAGTACGTTGTGCAAGTTGAGTAAAATGGCTGAAGAAAGTGGCTTTATTCAACCGGAATTATATCTAAAATATGAAGTTAAACGTGGTCTGCGTGATGCAGACGGGAAAGGTGTACTTGTCGGTTTGACAGAGATTGGCGATGTCCATTCCTACATTATGGATGAAGGTGAAAAAGTTCCCGTTCCTGGACGGTTGATTTATCGTGGTATGGATATCAGAGAAATCGTAAAAGGTTTTGTAGCGGATAACCGCTATGGATTTGAAGAGACGGCCTATCTACTGCTCTTCGGAAATCTTCCGGATCAGAATGCTCTAAAGGAATTTCAGGAAATTCTTTCAATTTATCAAAAGCTACCTGAAGATTTTGCTCGTGACGTAATTCTCAAGGCACCGAGCAAAGACATCATGAATACGCTGGCAAGAAGTGTATTAGCATTGTATGCCTTTGACGAAAATCCAGATGATACTTCCATGCAAAATGTTTTAAAGCAATGTCTTAGGTTGATTGCCTGTTTCCCTTCTTTGGCAGTCTATGGTTATCAAGCATTCAGTCATTACCATGGAAATCAAAGTCTATATATTCATAGCCCGCGAGCTGATTTAAGTATTGCTGAGAACATTCTTGCCATGCTAAGACCGGATAGCAGTTATACAAAGTTAGAGGCAACATTACTGGATCTCGCACTTGTGCTTCACGCAGAACACGGTGGAGGTAATAATTCATCATTTGTCACCCATGTTGTGACCTCGACTGGCACGGATACTTACTCCGCTATAGCTGCAGCTATTGGGTCACTCAAAGGGCCGCGGCATGGAGGTGCGAATATAAAAGTTGTCCAAATGTTCGAGGATATGAAAGATAAATTGAATGATTGGGAGGATGATGAAGAGATAGCGCAATACCTTACTCAACTCCTCTCCAAGGACGCATTTGATCGTGCGGGCTTAATCTATGGAATGGGGCATGCAGTTTACTCAATATCTGATCCTAGGGCAGTTATTCTCAAAGGTTATGTTGCTCAATTGGCTCAGGAAAAGGGACTAGAAGATGAATTTAAACTATACGCTAAGGTTGAGAAGCTTGCACCTCAGGTCATTGCGAAGTCCAGTACAATGTATAAGACTGTCAGTGCCAATGTCGATTTCTACTCGGGTTTTGTCTATAAAATGCTTAATATTCCAATGGAAATGTTTACTCCGATTTTTGCAATTTCCAGAATTGTAGGGTGGAGTGCTCATCGCATTGAAGAAATCGCTAATTCCGGGAAAATTATTAGACCAGCCTACAAAAGTGTAGCACCGAGACGTAAATATATTAGGATCAATGAGAGACTTTAGAAGAGTTAGATGAAATGAAGCATACAAAAGAGAAGCCGTTTATTCAGCATCTCTATTGTATGCTTCATTAGTATGTAGTTAAGTATTAATAATAATTATCTCACTCAGTTGATTCTAATATGGATAATACCTGTTTTCCTTGTCTTAAAAAGAGGAGATTATATTATCTTGTTGAAATATAATCGATAAATATAAATAAGGAAAGTAAGGTGTTGAAATAATAATGGATAATAGACTTGATCTTCAACAGTCTTCCAAAAGCTTTGGGATTCAAACTAAACTATTGTTAGGTTTTTTTGTTGTCTTGTTCTTAACCTTGCTCGTAGGGGGCGTGGGGTATTACGGGGTTTATAAGATGAACGTGGAAGTTGAAGATCTAGGTGGGCATTGGTTGAAAGCAACGAGTGCCTTGGCGGAAGTGATTGAGGATACAGAAGACACTCGACGCTATCTTTTGGGAGGATTTCTGATGCGGTCAGATGCCAAAGCTTTCCAAGATTATAAAGTTCAATTCACAAGTACAAAAGCGAAATGGGAGCAGGATTTTGCTGAATATAGTCAGTACGTAACAACTGATGAAGGAAGAGAAAGAAACGAGGCAATGAGGAAATCGTTTGATACGTTCATAGCAGATTCCGAACAGGTTTGGAAATTAACTGAAGAGGGCAGGGATGTAGAGGCTAGACCCATATTAACTCAAAAAAGCAAAGCAAGCTTTGACCAGTTGCTTAAGGACATGGAAGCTCAGATGGATTTTCAAGCTCAAGGTGGGGTTCAAGCAGTCGTAAATGCCCAAGCAACAGAGAGTGCCGTTTTGAGGATTTTGATCATTTTTGTTGGTATAGCCTTGATTATAGGAGCGGGTATTGCCATTATATTGGCACGTCATATCAGCGGTCCACTTGCTGCAGTAACGAAGGTAGCTCAGGCCATAGCAGATGGAGACTTACGTGTTAATATGCCAGATGTTAAAAATAACGACGAAATCGGTGTTTTATCCAGAGCAGTCGGCGAAATGCTACATTCACTACAAGTGGTCATCGGTGAAGTTTTAAGTCAGTCTGAGAATGTGGCGTCAACCAGTCAGGAATTATCCGTTGCGTCAGAGCAAGCAACTGCATCTAGTGAGCAAGTATCCGAAACTCTTGGTCAAATCGCAGCTAGTGCCACGAGTTCAGCGGTCTCGATTGGTGAAACCGTAAGTGTTATTGAACAGTTATCTGCAAATGCTCAACAAGTAGCAGTCAATGCTGAGCTTGTTAGTCAAAGTAGTGAAAAGGCAGCACAGGCTGCTGAATTGGGGGCTCTTCAAGCAGAAAATGCTGTCCAAAAAATTGAGGCGATTCGAGAGGTTTCGGTCCAATCAGCTGAAGTTATTTTTCGGTTAGGTGATCAATCAAAACAAATCGGGCAAATTGTTGATGTGATCAAAGGGATTGCCGATCAAACCAATTTATTAGCTTTAAATGCAGCAATTGAGGCCGCAAGGGCAGGCGAACAAGGACGAGGATTCGCAGTTGTTGCAGAAGAAGTACGGAAATTGGCGGAACAGTCGTCCACCTCTACAGTTCAAATCGCAACTCTAATTGGAAACATTCAACAAGAGGCGGAGCATGCCGTCGGAGTGATGGAGAAAGGAAAAGTAGAAGTAGTTGCTGGTGTTGAAGCAGTTAATTTAGCCGGAAATTCCTTCCTAACCATTGTAGAAGAAGTCAACAAAGTTGTTGAGCAAATTCAGCAGATTACAGAAGCTACTCAACAAATGGCTATTGGGACCTCCGCAGCAGTTAAATCAGCCGAAAATATTGGTGTGATCGCTGAGCAATCTGCTGCTAGTACACAAGAGGTTGCGGCAGCTTCGGAGGAACAAGCTGCCACAATGGTATCGGTAAGTCAATCTGCAGAAGCTTTGGCTCGACTTGGGGAAAGTCTGATGAGTGCTGTTATAAAATTTAAGCTTTAATACTTAGGAATAAATCTGGTGAAAAATTAAAGTAATGCCCCGAAGCTTTTAGCTTTAGGGCATTTTTTGTAGGGGCAATTCATGAATTGCCCCTACGGTTACCCATGAAGTTTAGAAGTCTCAAATTACGGTTTATGAAGGACAAGATTTACGCGAATTCGACACTAAAAATGTGAGATAATAGAAATAAATTATAGAAAGTTAGGTTAAGAGTGATATCAAAATAGAATTCGATAAATCATCTTTCTGAAAGGGTGATTGATCTATCAACATTCCATTCATTACTTTTCTCTTACAAGGAATACCAGAACAAATGGCTGTTACAACATTAGCTTTCGTAATTGCCAAAATACCTATAAAACTGAATAGAATCCTATTGATTGGAACGGGTTTAGCTTTCAGTGCGTATATAGTGAGGCTTTTACCTATTCCTTTTGGAATTCATACTATTATTTTAATGCTTTTATTATTTGCGTGTTTAACTAAATTAGGGGGAGATTTCAGTTTAGTCTTAATTGCTAGCTTAATAAGTTACTTAGCTCTTATACTATTTGAGATTGCTTGCTTTTCTTTACTAATGAATTTTTTTGGAATAACTACTAAAACGCTATTGTCAGATCCAATTGTGAGAATTTTGATATCGACACCACAAATTGTCCTTTTAGTTATATCAGCATTTTTAGTGAGGAAATACAGAGGAAGAGGTCAATTCAATGAATTTCTCCATATTAAGTGAAAAGCTCAGTAAAGGTCTAACTAAAGAATTAGATTTTAATGAAGATAAAAAAGAAGTTATTTCTTATGCTATTGAAACAACTTTGTTGTCTATTATTGGTACAATCATGTTATTATGTTTAGCCTATTTTTTAAATGCTTTAATACCAGCGGCTGTTGCTGCAGTCTTCGGCGGTTCGTTACGCAAACTATCTGGGGGAGCGCACTTTAATACCCCTCTTAAATGTTTAGTCTTCGGTGCGTTTACTTATAGTTTTATAGGAGTATTAGCAAAGAAATTATTTATTTATGGGTTGATCTATCAATATATTCTTTTAATGACCCTTCTTATATCTTTTTTGTTAGTCTTATTATATGCTCCAGTCGATAGTCAGGCGAAACCAATTCATTCAAAAAAGTTAAGAATAAAGCTTAAGATTTCATCAATGGGTTTCGTGTTAATTTCACTTTTACTGATTTTAGTTACTGAAGATCCATTAATAAATGTTAGTGCAGTTCTGGGTCTACTTTATCAAAGTATAACCTTACTGCCTATTTTTGATAAAAGGAGGTGAAAATTTAATATGAAAAAATGTATTTATATGGCGATAGCTTCAATATTAATGGTGCTTGCTAGTGCCACGTCTGTTTTTGCATGTGGATGGGTCGCATATCAACCAAGTACTCCTAAATCTTTGCAGAAATAAGTTGAGCTCAAAATAGAAATAGATTGTTTAAATACATTTAAAAGCTGGGGCACCCCAGCTTTTAAATGTATTTGCTCTTTGATTTATTGCAATAGTTGGAGGAATTTAATGTTTAATATAACGAACTTTAGAAGCAAACATTCTATTATTCAAACTACATTATACAAAATGACATTAAGTATTTCCCTGTTCCTTATTGCTTTCTGGATGCTCTATGGGCAAAATTATTGGGAGAAAGAAGCCTTAAAAACGTATGGAAAGCTATTATTAATTACTTCAGATGTACAATCAGAAATACAATCTCAAATTAACCATATTGAATATCTAACAAACAAAGGAAATTTGACAAGCGAGCAGAAAAAGATGCACATAAGGGAGCTCCTAAGCTCAGTGGTTGAGAATAATAGATATAATGATCTTGATTTTGGCTATTACGATATTAAATTGGATTCTATACTAACTAATGAAGAGCTGGCAATAAATGATATAGCTTATAAAATCCGCGCTACCATTGGTTTAAAAAGGGAATTCCAGAATTTCACTTGGGATAATGATGGCGTAATTACTGTTAGTCTCCCTATCTACGATCATGGGGAAATTGTAGGGTACGGTTGGGCAAGTGCTAGAAATTCGGATATTGTATTTAACTCAGCCCATGAAATGAGTGGAATCATGTTTTTAGTTTTAGGATTACCAGCATTATTTTTAGTTTTCGTTAGAAAACAAATGAAGCAGATAAGGTCGTATCTAGAAATGTTTTGCAAGATGATTATGGATAATGACTGTGATACAGAACAAATAATAACCAAACTACCAGAATTAAAATCTGTACTAACACAAATTACTTACTACACAGATAGCTTAAAGCATGCAAATGAAGAATTGAAATTATCGAAGCTACAGACTATGAAAATTATGGAAGGAATTTCAGATGGTTTTTATGCTTTGGATCGGGAATGGAGGTTCACATTTGTTAACCATAAAATAAAAATCGTTACTAATACCGATTCTCTGGTAGGGGAAAGTATCTGGGACGTGTTTCCTAAGGTTATCGATTCCATAACATATCATAAAATGCATGAAGCAATGTCTCAGAATGAATCTGTCCATTGGGAAGCTGGAGGCTTGACAAATCCACATCAAAACCATGAATATCATGCCTATCCCTATAGGGAAGGCTTGACTGTTTTTTTTAGAGATATATCAGAGTTGAAACGACAACAACAAGAGCTGAGTCGGTTAGAAAGACTTAATCTTATTGGTCAATTAGCAGCTGGCATTAGCCATGAAATAAGAAATCCGTTGACTTCGGTTAAGGGGTTTTTACAGCTTTTCGCAACAAAACCACAATATGAAAAGGATAAGGAATATATGGATTTGATGATTTCCGAAATTGATCGCGCCAATACAATAATAACAGATTTTTTATCCTTGGCTAAAGCAAACTCAGATAATGTCATCTCCCAGAATCTTAATGAGGTTATTAATAAAGTGTTACCTATGCTCCAAGCGGACGCCTATAACAACAATAAAGAAGTTATTGTTGATTTAAATAAATTGCCTGATATCATGATCAACGAAAATGAAATAAAGCAACTAATTCTGAACTTGGTACGTAATGGGTTGGACGCCACCTCGGAACAGGGATGCGTTATCATTAGTACCTTTCTAAAAGAGGATAAAGTTATACTAGCAATTAAGGACCAAGGAAATGGAATTCCTCAAGAAATACAAGAGAAAATAGGTACTCCGTTCTTTACAACTAAAGAAAGTGGAACAGGTCTTGGACTCGCAATTTCTATAGGAATAGCGCAAAGGCACGGAGCAGTTTTCGAGTTTAAAACGGGTACTAATGGAACGGTTTTTTATACGATTTTTTCAACTTAGGAGTGCTAAAGGGAAATTTCATATCCAAATTGTTTATCTTAATTCGTTTTAAGTTAAATCAAAAAGCTCTCGTAGTTCTTTTTCAGTTAGTTTGGAGAGCATAGTTTCTCCCGGTTGAATGACCGAATCAACCAGTGTCTTTTTCCTAGCTTGTAAGACGTTGATTTTTTCCTCGATGGTTCCTTGGGTAATAAGCTTAATCACTTGGACAGCTTTATTTTGCCCAATGCGATGGGCCCGATCCGTGGCTTGGTCTTCGACAGCGGGGTTCCACCAGGGGTCATAATGAATGACCATGTCCGCGCCGGTTAGATTTAATCCTGTACCACCAGCTTTTAAGGAAATCAGAAAGACCGTGCCTTGGCCTGAATTAAAGGAATTAGCCATGTTCATACGTTCAGCAGCTTTGGTTGAACCCGAAAGATAGAAATGTTCAATATTCTCGGATATTAAATAGCTCTGGATGATATCCAACATAGTTGTGAACTGAGAGAAAATAAGGATCCGGTGGCCGCTGTCTAAGGCGTCCGCGAGTATTTCCTGTAAAAGTAACATTTTGCCACTCTCACCGGTGTAATTTTCTATGAACATGGAAGGGTGGCAACAAATTTGCCTAAGCCTAGTTAAAGCAGCTAAAATTTTCATGTGGCTTTTGTTAAAGCCCACAGCGGCTATTTCTTGGGCGATCTTCCCTTTCGCTTCTTGTAAATAGGCTACGTATAATTTCTTCTGTTCTTCCGTCAAGGGAGCGTTGAGTTGGGTTTCGATCTTGTCAGGGAGCTCCTTTAGTACGTCTATTTTTAGACGCCTTAAAATAAAGGGGTTAGCATGTCTGCTTAATTCTGTAATAATTGTAGGGTCTTCACCCTTGATAATTGGAATTTCATATTTCTTACGAAACTCTTGGTGGGAGAGAAGATATCCGGGCATGACAAAATTAAAGAGGGACCAAAGTTCAGAAAGCGAGTTTTCGATCGGTGTTCCGGTTAAAGCAAAATAACCTTTAGCTTGAATCCGCTGGGCTGCTTTAGAATTCAGTGTTTGGGGATTTTTAGTATGTTGCGCTTCGTCTAAAAAACAGTAGGAAAACTCGAGTTTAGTAAATTCATCAATGTCTCGCCGCAGTAAGGGATAGGAAGTTACCAATAGGTCCCAATGCTCTTCCAGCCCTGTCAAGAGAGCCTGCCTTTCTTGGGGAGTACCTTCTACAACCAGAACTCGTAAGGTGGGAGTAAATTTTCTCGCTTCCTCTTGCCAATTGTAGATCAAAGAGGTCGGGGCAATGACGAGTGCAGGGCCTTTGGCGGTTGGTTTTTCTGATAAAATGAAGGAGAGAACTTGTAATGTCTTACCCAGCCCCATATCATCAGCTAGGATACCACCTAACCCAAACGATGCTAAAGTTTTAAGCCATTTGAAACCGGTCTTCTGGTAATCTCTTAGGACATTCTGAAGCTCTTCGGGGATATCAAATTCTCCGTCTTGGGGTTCTAGAATGCTTTGAACTAATTGCTTAAAGGCTTTATTGCGTTGCACTCCTGCCAGGTTAGCCTGACGCAAAAAACTGTCAATATACATCGCTCTGAATTTAGGCAAATTAAGTAGCTTCTTGTTTAGATCATCAGCTCTAAGATCTAGGTTATCAAGGAGTTCTGCAACTGTCGTCAATTCGGGCTGGTTCAAATCAAGGAATGAGCCGTCCCGGAGACGATGGTATCTTCTCTTTAAATGGAGGGATTCAAAAATATTAGCTAATTCGTCTTGGGGGATATCATTATATTGGAAGGATATCTCTAAGATGTCCAGAGTTTCATCTAGTCGAACATGACCAGAAAAAGAGGTTGCGGTTCGAATTTTAAGCTTAAATTGATCAGAATAATAGAGTTCCGCAAGGTCTCGAAGTTGGGGAAGCCAGTTAACCGTAAATTCAAAGATTTTCTCATCCTCTTCAAGGTGGATTTTCCCTTTGGAAACCATAAAATCTGCTTGTTCAAGAATACGTAATATATTTCGTTCTTGTTCGGCAGAGCGGATCAGGATGACATCACTATCGCCTGAATCGTTGCCAGCTTCCCGTGTTGAAGCAAACGGATTAATGACAATTTCGCCATAGTGAAATTCTAAGCGGGCGGTGATGCCCATTTCGGACGCGCGATCAAAATAGATTTTGGCCTGTAAACTCTCATGGCTAAATTTGTCTTCTAGCAAAGGGTCAACAGAAATCGGACCTAGTTTCCCGATTAGAGGCAATGCTTCTGAAGCGAAAAACTCTTTCTGGGCTGAGGGAATAACAATATGGGTCGTAGATCCTTTGCGTAGTGCAGATATAATCGGGGGGAGTAGGTCCTTTTGTGTGGGAGATACTTGATAGATTTTATGTTGGTACGCGTAGTAGCTACCGTCGGTCGTAAGTTGAAGGGGGACTTCGTCAGTTTCTAAGGCTAAAGCGAGATTTTGGCCTTGAGACTGTAGGGAGAATTCAATGGGTAATCCATGTCGGATAATCCGGGTAGGTTCTGGAGGGAAAGAGCCGATTCCCCAGAGAAACACTTTATCCCCTAAGGCATCTAAGAACCTGGT
>Ga0209639_1002313_pt1 | contig 15428 bp, 16 predicted proteins | sample EPASupsiteHSE605_FD_187268 | JGI IMG/M metagenome (GOLD analysis project Ga0209639, IMG submission 187268) | Bioremediated contaminated groundwater from EPA Superfund site, New Mexico - Sample HSE6-05 (SPAdes) (version 2) | ecosystem: Environmental > Aquatic > Deep subsurface > Groundwater >...
CCCCGCCTCTTTCGTCCAGGCGGTCGCGCTCGTGCTCGTGCTCGCCCTGATCCTGATCCCCCTCGTTCCCCTGATCGTGAACGGCGCTCCGCCGCTCCTCTCCCCCAACCTGCTCGGGAGCGGGGCCTTCGGAAATCCCGACGAACTGGCGCGATCCGAGGTCTACTCCCTTCTCTTCATCATCTACGCTTCCTTCCTGGTGGTCGGACTCTTCGTCCGGCGGAACTTCTCCGAAGCTCTCGAACGGCTTGCTTTCGTCCGGCCGACGGCGCGGCAGATCCTCTTCGCCCTCGGCATGGCGGTGGTCCTCGTCGTGGTCTTCGGCCTCGTGGATCGGGCGATCGCGGCCGTCTGGGGCGCACTGGGATGGCCCGTCACGGACCAGGCCGCGTACCGACAGCTCTTCTCAGGCATGCTGACCCCCGCAGGGGCGGTCACGGCCGCAGTCTCGGCCGGTGTCGGCGAGGAGCTCGCTGTCCGCGGCGTGCTCCAGCCGGTCTTCGGGATGGTCCTTCCGAGCCTCCTCTTCGCCGCGCTCCACGCATGGCAGTACTCGTGGGACGGGCTCGTCTCGGTCTTCCTCGCGGGGCTCGCCTTCGCCTGGATTCGACGGCGAGCGAACACCACGACGTCGGCCATCACCCACGCCGTGTACGACCTCATCCTCTTCGCGGCCCTGGCCTTGGGCACGGCGATCTGAGGGGCGATGACCGCGCAACTCCGGCTGCTGATGGGATCAGCCCTTCTCCTGATCCTCCTCGCGGCAGGGTGTTCGAACACCGTCGGACCGGCCGGCCCGGCGCCCGTCCCGATCGCTGGCGAGACGGCGGACGTCCTCTACTTCTGGGGTGAGGGGTGCCACGCCTGCCATGCGGTCACGCCGTTCATCGATGAACTGGCGCGCGATCACCCCGGGGTCCGGTTCGAGGAGATCGAGACCTACGGGAACGAGACGAATGCAAGCCGGTACGCCGCTGTGAACCGGGCTCTCGCCGTCGCGCCGCAGGGCTTGCCCGAGGCCGTCGCCGACGGCCGAACGTTCTTCGGCGAGGCCGAGATCCGGAACGGCCTCCCCGGGGCTGTGAGGGCAATCGAGGCCCGGCGGTGATCGCAGGGATCATGTTTTTACTGTGCTGCGACGACCCCATCGCCCATGGCCGATCCACAGAGGGAGCTTGAGGCGGGAAGAGTAGTACCGCTCCGCGGACTCGTCGAGTACCAGCCCGGCGCGGTCGTCTCGCGCATGCTCGTCTTCAAGCCCACGGGGACGATCACGCTCTTCGCGTTTGACGAGGGGCAGGGCCTCTCCGAGCACACGGCTCCGTACGACGCGATCGTGACTGTCCTCGAAGGCGCCGCCCGCGTGACCATTCGCGAGCAGGGTTTCGCCCTCGGCGAGGGGGACCTGATCATCATGCCCGCGAACGTGCCGCACGCGGTGTTTGCGACGAGTCGGTTCAAGATGGAGCTCGTGATGATCCACGAGTAAGAACCGGTGCCGGGATGGTGCTTCCGTCTCGGACGCAGTCCCCGTCAGGGATAACGCAACCGGACCTGCGTTAACTTCGGAAAGGTTGAACCGCCCGTGCATCAAACGGCAGAGGGATGAAGCAGATCGCCCTCTACGGCAAGGGAGGTATCGGGAAGTCGACGACCTCGGCGAACCTCTCGGCCGCGCTCGGAGAGGGAGGGCGATCGGTCCTCCAGGTCGGCTGCGACCCCAAGCACGACTCGACCCGGATGCTGATGCACGGCGAGCCTCTGCCAACTGTGCTCGACCTGGTCCGGGAGCGCGGCGCGGCGAACGTCGCCCTCGAGGACGTGGTCCGAACCGGATACGCCGGCGTCAGGTGCGTCGAGGCGGGCGGGCCCGAGCCCGGGATCGGGTGCGCGGGGCGCGGGATCATCGCGACCTTCCAGCTCCTCGAGGAGCGCGGAGCGCTCGAAGCTGACGTGATCGTCTACGACGTCCTCGGCGACGTCGTCTGCGGCGGCTTTGCCATGCCCATGCGCGAGGGCTACGCCGAGGAGGTTTATCTTGTCAGCTCGGGCGAGTTGATGTCGCTGTACGCGGCCAACAACATCGCGAAGGCGATTGCGCGCCTCGCCGAACGGCCGCGGTGCCGTTGTCGCCTCGCAGGCGTGATCCTGAACGCGAAGGGGATGGAGCGGGAGGAGGAACTGGTCCGTGCGTTCGCCGACGCGATCGGCTCGCGTCTGGTCGCCGCGATTCCGCGGGACCGCGTTGTCCAGCTCGCCGAGCTCCACCGCAGGACCGTGATCGAGTACGCCCCGGACTCGGCACAGGCCGGGGTCTACCGCCGACTTGCCAACGACGTGCTCGAAAACACCGACCTCTCGATACCCCGACCTCTGACCCAGGATGAGCTTGAATCCCTCGCTCTCGAATACACCACGCTCTGACGGCTGTACACTCGCGGGCGCGCTCTCGGTCGCGTCCGCGGTGGCCGATGGAGTTACCATCGTCCACGGCCCGTCCGGCTGCTCTCACCACCACGTCTCGCTTCTGCTGACTGCACTCCTCGACCGGCCAGGCGCACGGCTGCCGGTCCTGCTCTCGGACGATCTCGGCGAGACGGAGGTGATCTTCGGGGGCGAGGACGCGCTCGACGAGGCGCTCGACGAGGCCGCAACACACTCGCCCGGCTCGATCGCGGTCCTCTCGACCTGCGTAGCCGAGGCGATCGGCGACGACTGTGCGGCGGTCGCGGAGCGGGTCCGGTCCGTTCCGGTCGTGGTGGTTCCTGCCGGCGGCTTCCTCGGCGGCGGGTTCTACGAGGGGGAACGGGCCGCACTCGGGGCCTACGCGGCGCTCTCCGCCCGTTTGCCGGCCCCCGACCTGGACGAGGGGCCAGTGGTCGCTCTGGTCGGGGAGAAGAATCTCGAGTACGAGGCCGATTCGCATGCAGCCGAGCTCGGCCGCCTCCTCGGCCGCCTCGACCTCGAGATCGGGCTCAGGTTTGTCCGCGAGACGCCGACCGCGCTCTTCGGCCTCCTTCCCAAGGCCGATCTCCTGGTGCTTCGGGAGCCCGGGCTTGGAACGCTCGCGGACAGGTTCCCGGTCCGGCCACGGACCCCGCACATTCGCGGATTCCCGGTCGGGCTCACGGCAACCCTCGCGTTTCTGCTGAATGCGGGCAGGGCTCTGGGGCTCGACGCGACGGCCGCCTGCGAGGCCGAGGCCGCACATCAGGATGCCGTGCTCGCCAGGTTCGGCGGCCTCTCGGGGTCTCGGATTAGCCTTCCCGCCGCCTCCCGGTGGGCCGTGGAGGTCGCGGACGCGCTCGGCATGACCGTTCACCCCTCGGGCCTCCCGGTCCCCGTTCCGGACCCGGCACCGGTCGGGACGGCCGGAATCGCCCGGCTCCTCGCACGCTGGGGGCGATTGCTCTGAGCAGCCGCTGCCGCGCGGGGCCGCTCGTGCCCTGCGCCATGGTCGGCGCGGTCGCGGCCCTCTCGGAGTACGACGGGCTCGGGGTGGCGGTACACGGCTCCTCGGGCTGCTGGTTCTACCCGTCGTCCCTCCTCCGGGTCGATCTCGGCTGCACGGACCTCTCGAGCGAAGACGCGGTCCTCGGCACGGAGGCACGGGCCCGCGCGACGGTCGAGACCATGCTTCACCGCCACCGCGCGGTCGCGCTCGTGAATACGTGTATACCCGGGATCGCCGGAGAGGACCTGGCCGGGGCCCTCGCCGATCTCCCGGTCACGGTCGTGGACGCGCCCGGATTTCTCGGGGGCGTATGGGCAGGCCATGCATGCGCGATCGCGGCGCTTTGCCCGGTTGTCGACGAGGAAGGCGTCGGTGTCGGGATCGATGGGCTCTCTCCGCTCGACCCGTTCGCCCGCGGAAATCTCTACGAGTGCGAGCGCCTTCTGCGGATCGCCGGCGCCTCGCCGGCGGTCCGATACGCCGGGGGGCCCGTAGAGTCGCTCTCGCAGGCAGCACCCGTCTCCGTCGTCGCGAATCCTGCGTTCGCTGCCGGCCCCGGAGAGCGTGCCGGTGATCTGCTCGGGCTCGATGCGGTGCTCGCGACCTTCGAACGGCTCTCGGACCGCGACGACCGGATCGACGTGGCCACTGTCGAAGCCGAGTGCGCGGCTGCCGACGAACGCTGCATCAGGGCCTGCGACAAGTACCTCCTGAGCCACGACCCCCCACGGGCCGCGCTCTTCGGCGAGGGGGCGTACATCGCCGCAGCCGCCCGACTCCTCGACCGCTACCTCGGCGCAGAGTGCCTCGTCCTCGGATACCGGGACGCCGCCCCCCCCGGCGTGAGATGGGAGACGGCCCGGGCCGACGACCTGGGCAGCGTCGAGGAGATTCTCAACCGGGCCGAGCCCGACCTGATCCTCGGCTCCTCGTTCGAACAGCGGCTCCGGCCCGGGGCCGCGTTCGTTCCCGTCGCTCCGCCCATTCGCGGTCGATGGCGGCTCGCGGCCGTGCCGTTCGTGGGGGTCGAAGGAGTTCTCGCGACAGTCGAGGCCGTGCTGAACGCCTGCGCGGAGGCAAGGAAGTTATGATCAACGATGGACGGCAACGGGGTGCGATCCGGCCGGGGGCACGGGTGGCGATCGTACAGAAACAGAATCAGCAGACGGGCAGAACGGTCGAGGGCGTCGTGGCGGCGGTCCTGACACGGTCGGCAACGCATCCTCACGGGATCAAGGTCCGGCTCGTCGACGGCCGGGTGGGCCGGGTGAAGGCCGTGCTCGGTGATGGTCCTCCGTTGACAGCCTGAGCCGCTATCGATCAGAATCGCCGGCGCCGATGCGGCGGCATCCGCCAATTACCGTCTCGAAAGAAAAGGCCGGGATGGATAAGAGGCCTCCCGGGCGGCCTGAACGACCCTGCACTGATCAGCTGCCTTCGATCAGCTCTTCGATGACCCCGCGCCCGAACGGGTCCGCCACGAACACCTCCTCCACCGTCTGGCGGATATCGTCGTCTCCGATACGATTCAGCGCGGCCGCAGCCATCCACCGGCAGCACTCGTTCGAACCGAGCAAATTCTGTATCAGTGACGGGATGGATCGCTCGTCACCGATGTGTTCGAGCGCCCAGATGGCAGGTATCCGGACCCTCCAGTCGCGATCCCCGGCCGCGATCATCAGGGCCTCGACCGAGGGCGGTCCGATGCGCTCCATCGCAACAGCGGCCCGCCACCGGGTTTCCCGGTGCACCGAACGGAGCAGCGGCGCAATTGCGAGCACGGTGCTCTCTCCTCTTCTGCCGATCTCCTCGGCCGCGTCAAGCATCTGATACGTGGTGCCGTTGACAAGCGCATGCACCAGCGCTCCGATCGTGGTCTTCCCCCCCATGGCGTCTCTCCCCCGTCGATCTGCTGCTATCGACAGAAGGGGCTCTGCTGGGTGAATAATAGATATTTGCAGCACGACATTGCCCGGCGACGTCGCCGGGCAATTGGAGAGGTCAGCTCCCGTTCCCGCTCTGCGTTGAGGCGGCCGGATTGGGCGGCAGCGTGGTGATCGGGAACGGCAGGGGAAGCGTTGTCGGCGTCTTCGTCGAGGGAACGGTGGTCGTCGGAACGGTGGTGACGGGCACGGTCGTCGCCTTCGTGGACGGGATCGAGGTGGGCGGCGTCGTGTGGGATGTCGTCGGGGTCTTCGTCGTAGGAACTGTCGTCGTTCGAGCCGCAGTCGTGCGGTTGGTCACGGGCACGGTGGGAGTTGCCGGCACCAGGGTTGTCGGAATCAGGGAGACAGTCGGCAGGGGAGTGGCTTCACCGGTCGAGACGGGGGTCCAGGTCGATGCCGGGGTCGCGCTCTCCGTGCTCTGGCTGATCACCTCCACCGTTTGGAACGGCGTCGGCGTATACTCGCCGCCGGTATACGAGCCGTCACGGGATCCTGTCGAAGCCGTTGCCTCGGTGGTCGTGACCGGGACGGTCGTCGCGGCGGTGCTGGCTTCCGCAGTGGTCGGCGAGGGGCTGGGGGCCGCTGTCGGAGCCTCGGCGGGGCCGGTGAGCGTTCCACCGGGAGCGAGGATGACGGTGTGATACCCGCTGGTATTCTGCGGGATCGCGCCGGGGCGGACCTTGTCACTGGAGACGTAGAGCAGCTGGCCCCGGAATGTCGTCTGCACCTCGCCCGACGGCCCCGTCGCCTCGCCGAAGTCGGCCGCCTGCACGAGCGGCGACGGGCCGACAAGCGGCGAGGCCCGGAACGGTACGTAGCCCGGTGTCGAAACGGCGGGGCCGGTATCGTTTGCCCGGGCAAGGAGCGCAGCCCCGGCCGGGTCCGACAGATAGACGCCCTGGGTGACGTTCTCCCGGACCATGACCGTGTAGTCGGGCTTGGCCAGGAACGTGATGTTGTTGGCGCCCTGGCTCTTGGCATCACCGGGTGTCTTGTCGTTGATATAATAGTAGAGCGGCCACCCGCGGAAGGTGGTCTGCTGCTTGCCGTCGGCACGGGTGATGTGACCGAACTCCGAGATGTTGATCCCATTTCCGCTGGCTACACTCTCGGCGTAGAACGGCGGGTAGAAGCGGCCGACATCGCCGAGGTTGGCGACGGCGCCCGTATTCGGGACATCACGGGCGAGGATATACAGCGATCGTCCCGTGGAGTCGGTCAGGATCTTGCCGTAGGTCGGGTGATCGGCGAGCTTGACCGTCAGGGGCTGCTGCTGTGTGCATCCGGCCATGAGCGTGGCTGCGGATAGGAGGAGAAGGGCGAGCACGACGATGGCCGCCGTGCGGGGGGAGCGGTCCATGGCACTGAAGAGGTTGGGAGCCGGATTATATGAGACCTCTGATCGCGCGAAAAAAGCCGCACCCGCACCTTCTGCCGAGGGCATCACGGACGCCGGTGCATCTTCAACCGCTGCTACCCTTGCTTCCCGTGTACGCAGGAGACGGGACTTTTCCCCGAGTCAATGCCGCATCATCGGGGCCCACTTTGGGGCGACCAGCCTCAACCCCCACACGGGGCTTCCCCTTCCGCGGGGGCATCCACGATCGTTCCCGCATAGACCCGACGCAACCGATGAAAAGGGGAAGGCTTCCCGTGCGGGATCGTGTACGCGGGAGAAGTCGACTGAGAACGCGGCGACCGCCGTCTTCCGGAGGAACGGAGGGGAAGGCTCCGGCGCGGAGCCTGCAGCCGCCACCGCCGTCGGACAGCGATCTAGCGGTTCCGGTCCGGCTCGATCTCGATGGTAGTCCCCGCACCGGTCGGCATGCCGATATCGGGGGTGGTGTCGGCAGACCCGGTCCCGGTCTCGAGCGGTGCCTCCTCGGGAATGACAAGCCAGGCGAGGAGGTAGGCGAGGATGCCTGTCCCGACCGTGAAGACCGTGACGACCACCCAGACGAGGCGGATCACGTTCGGGTCGATTCCGAGGTACTCGCCGATCCCGCCGCAGACTCCGGCGACCATCCGGTCCGTGCGTGAACGCTTCAGTTCCTTCATACGCCAACCCATCGGCGATCGGGGATAAATATGTTTGGAACGGCAGGACCGGTGACATTCATGCGGTGCCCGGCCGGATCTTCGGTCGATAGGATTCGCGGCGAATGGAAGACGCATCGGTCGGGGTTCTCCGTCGAAGGGCGGCCCGTCCCTCTTCCAGCTTCGTTACGCGGGTGCAATCGAAAGAGGTGCCGTGCCCGATCTCGCCATCGGCACTTTCTGCAGGACGATCTGAAGAGAAAAGGATGGCTCCCTGAACGCTCAAAGGTGGTTGAAGAGCCAGACGACGTCGGCGAAGTCGATCCGGCCGTTCCCGTTGAAATCGAATGCCGCCACCGGCTCGTTCGCCGGGATCCAGGTCATCTCGTTGAAGAAGAGCACCACGTCCGCAAAGTCCCTTCGGCCGTTGCCGTTCGCATCCTCGTACAGTCCGTCGCCGTCCGCGTCGAGGGGGATGTTGCCGCCCTGGATACCAACGGGCTGGACGGCGAGAACGGTGAGGCGGTCGAGGTTCATGTACCCGACGGGGAACCTGACCGTGAGGTTGTGCGGGCCGGACCTCAGCAGCACCTGCTCGGAGGCTTCGGCCTCCATGAATGTTTCGTAGCCTCCGGTGTTCGGCACGGCGATCGTGAAGGCCGGCCCACCATCCACGAGTACCTCCATCCGCGCCGCTGAGTTCGGCGAGGCGACACGGGCGCGGAGGCGATAGATGGCCGTCCTGTTCGCGGCAACGGTATATCCGAGCCACTCGCCGTTCCTGATATAGGCGACCGAATACTCGCCGCCGGGCAGAGGCTCGATGTCGACGCCCTCGGTCATCCGGTACGCGCCACCGAGGTTCGCAGCTTCGGTATCGTGGTATGCGACGCCCTCGCCGCCGCTGGCGTAGTCCTCGGCTTCGACAACGCCCGGGATCGTCACCGGCGTGATCGCGGGCGTCGGTGTCGCTGTCACAGTCGGAGTGGCACCCCATCCCGCGAGCCGTGCAAAGAGCTGCCAGGCCGCGTACGCCTTCAGGTTCCCGTTCAGATGCTGGGTGTGGGCGGGGTCGCATCTGTACCAATCCACTTTCTCGGTGTGGGAGTTCTGCCAGGCCAGCGCCCAGTTGCCCCCGTTGTAGTCGCATGCGTCGTTGGCACCGAGTGCGAGGTAGCCGTCTCCGTCGGGGTCGTACGACTCGATATCGGCGAAGTCGTAGAGGACCCGATTATGGCTCCGGCACCAGTCACGGATCTGGTTGTTCCGCAGGTTCAGATTCCCCGATACACCGCTCCCGTCGAGGTGGCCGGTCATGTACACGAACGTGACTGAGGGGTACTGGGTTTCGAGTCCGTCCATGAGCGAGAGGTAGGTCGCGATATCCGCCTCGGACGCCCATGAGACCTGGCCGCACCACGACCACATGACGACGTTCACGTCGTGGTTCTCCGGTCGACTCAGATACGTGCGCGTTCTGGAGGCCCATGTCGAGAAGTCCGGGTTACCGAGGTCGCCGTCGACAAAATAATCATCGATGTCGAGCGCGCCGTCGGTCCCGCCGTCGTTGAACGCATAGCTCGCTGAAGGGAGTGGCGCTCCGGTGAATGTTGTCGGATCGGTGAGACCGGCCATGCCGCTGATCAGCTGCGAGCCATGCGAGGTGTGGCCGTAGGCGATGTGAAGGTTCGCCGCCGCGTTCGCGACCGCAGAGGCAGGAATGGCCGAGAGGTCGGTCGAGGTATGGTTCACGATCAGCGGAGCGGACCGGGCGGCCGTCGCCGTGCCGGCAAGCAGAGCCGCGACAAGCATGGCGATCATGAGGAGACGCAGGGGAGCATCCATGGAGAAGGATCGCCGATGGTGCCGATAAATCTGCCGAAACGCATGTATAACGCTGTTACAAAAACGGAATACTTATATTTATGATATGGATCGAGAGACAAGATTGTGCCGGCTTCCGGGCGTATCTCAGTACGGCCCGAGAGCCGGAACGCTCGAGCGGAGCGACTCGAAAGCGGCAATCGCTTTCTCGGCCGTACCGGAGATTCCTGCCGACCGGGCCATGTCGCGGACGGCGGCATAGACGAGCGCGCGCTCCTGTCCTGGACGATCCGTGATACCGGCTGCGAGGGCGATCGCCGGATCCACGATCTCACCCGAACGCGCCTTGGCCGAGAGGTAGAACCCGAGATCGGGGCTGTGAGAGGTCGTACCGCCCGTGCCTGCGGCGACGAACCCTGCCCCCGCGATTGCGGCTCCGAGCATGGCAAGCAGAAGGTACGGTGTGACTCCTTGCATCCTTAATGGCATTCGTTGTCCTGACATATAGCCGGAGCGGTCACTGCAGATGTTTTTTTATATCTTTCTTTTCCTTTCATGCGGTGATACATCCCGGTTTCGGAAATTCTGCCAATTTCAAAGCGCGCGATGATCATGTCCGCCACAGTGGCAGAATACCGATCCTGCAATCTTCCCGGCGGCCCGATGTGACCGGAATGCTTCGGCGCCAGTCTCGAAGAGGCCCGGATTGCCGGCCTATCCGAGGATTCCCGCCTTTTCCGCCGATTTTTCTTCACCGATGAGGTTATCTAGCTTGGATGGCCAAACTGGATCATACGGCGCTCGAGGCAGCGCAAGTGATCCAGATGAAAACCATAACTGCAATACTGCTGCTGATCGGTCTCTGCCTGATGCTCCTTCCCCTGCACGCGGCGGCGGCGGGACCGACTATCATCGTCGCTGCAGCCGACGCAAGCGCAGCGTCCAAGGCACAGGCCCAGATCATCTGCGACGGGCTTACCGACGAGCAGCAGATCAACGAGGCGTTCAATATGCTCCCGCCCGGGGGCGGGACGGTCCAGCTGACCGAGGGGATCTTCCAGACGGCGAACTGGATCTATCCGAATGGGAACACCAACCTGATCGGCGCGGGCGAAGATCGAACCGTCATCAACGTCTACAACCCGACACAGTACAACAATCCCATCCACTGCTACCAGCCCAATATCTACATCAAGGGCTTCACTCTCCGCGGCATGGGCTCCTTCCTGATCCGGACGCACGACATCACGATCGAGGACGTCACGGTGACGAACGTGGATATCAACGGCGTCCGTCAGCCCGCAGGAAGCAACGGGATGTACTTCATCTGGGTCGACAACCCCGGGATCGGCGACATCACGTTCAAGAACTGCAAGGCGATCGACTGCAACACCCACGGGTTCAACATGAACGCGGCGCGCGCCGATGCCGAGAATCAGCAGGCCACCGGGGACTGGACGATCAAGAACCTCAAGTTCCTCGACTGCCAGGCGATCAAGTGCGGCTACGCTGTCTCGGAGGGCTCGAACTCCGACTTCTCGTGCGGCTTCGACATCCAGGAGTCGAACGCCCTCGAGAACGTCCAGCTGATCAACTGCCTCGCCGAGGACAACTGGGAGAACGGGTTCCACTGCGAGCCCGGCTGGTACCTCGGGACCAAGAACTTCTACATGGAGAACTGCGTCAGCCGCAACAACGGCCAGCGCAAGCCGGCCGATGCGCCGTACCGCGACTCCTACCTCTCCGGCTACTACATCCACCGGAACTCGATCCTGAAGAACTGCGTCTCGGAGAACAACAAGAACGCGGGCTTCTTCGCCCACGACGGGTCGAACATGACCTTCGACGGCTGCGTCGATATCGGCTCGACGTACGGCTTCAAGATCGTCAAGGGCTGCACGGACATCACCCTCAAGAACTGCTGGTCCAAGGACGCGAAGGAGTGGGCCTTCTGGGGCGCTTTTGGCACCAACATCCGGCTCGAGAACTTCCAGCAGATCAACATGGGCGGCAAGGCCGTCGACGGCGGGGCGCCCACGCAGTCCGACATCGGTTACTACTACCACGACGCGCAGTACCACCACTCGGTCTCGAACTCGTACTTCGACATCACCGGCTACGGGCCGATGATCGAGGTGCTGAACCAGGAGGGGAACGGCAACACGTACATCCTGAACCGGGCCTCGACGCCGTACGCACTCCCGGCGATGCCGCAGATTGCAGCGAAGGCGATCCCGCCGCTTCCCCAGGCGGGTCAGGGCGGCATCACTCCGCTCGGCCCGATCGCGACGCTCGGCCCGATCCAACCCACGCAGATAATTCCGACAATGCCGGTCGGCGTGATCGGCACGCCCGGTGTCGTGACCGAGCCGACGGTTGCGCCGGCCGCCACCACCACCGCGAGCAGGTTCGGCCAGCGAAAGGTCTCGCCGCTCCTGGTGAAGCGGGGCTCGCGAGGCGCTCAGGCGATCGCGACCACGGGGACAGGCTCGCGCTCCCGCTCCGCGTTCGGAACGGTTCGCCCCGGGTCCTCGTTCGGTTCCTTCGCGGGCCGCTGGTACCCGGTCAGCTGAATAGTTCCCTCTTTTTCAGGTTCCTCCGCGGGAGAAAAGACCATATAGCGGGACCGCAGAGGACAGGCCGGGATAATCATGGTGCGGACCGAATGGACTGCAGACGGGCAGCAGCTCGTGCGCGACCTCACTGTGGAGGACGCTGCCGAGCTCTTCGCCGACGATAATGAGATGAGACAGCGTCTTGCCGAGGGTGAAAAGACAGGGAAGGCGGACGTCACACTCCGGCTCGATCACCAGCGGAAGCACGCGTGGTACGCATCCGGCGGTGACGCGCCGGGCGCGGACTGGCGCGAGACCGACTATGCCGAGGTCCTCGTGTGGGCGTGGGACCGGGGGCTGCTGCTCGGGCCGAGGGATGCGGCCGTGTACGACCGGCTCGATCCGCGGATGCAGACGTTCATCTGCAACGGCGAGGTCTACGCGGTCAGCGATGACGGTATCGTGGTGGACACGGACCTCCAACGGAGTGTGACCGAGGCCGAACTGAGGGTCGAGATGTCGCTCGCCGGCGGGGCTGAGTTCTGCGGCCCCGGATGCCAGGCCGAGTAAGGAGGAGAGGACCAGAGCACCTTGCCGCAGGCAGCGGGGAGCGCCATGGGCGATGGCCGGGCGCGTAATCCACACGGGATGCCCGGGCGACCTCCATATTTTTCAGAGTTCCCGTCGACCGGTCCTCACGAGTTCCGCAGCCATGACCGAAAGGCCGTACCGTGCAGGGACCGTGCTCGACTGGTTCGAGGCCAACGGCCTCGTCCCGGTTCCCTGCCGCCCCGGCTCCAAGGCTCCGATCGGAGCGATCTCGAGCCGCGGCCTCTACGGGGATACGCCCCCGTCACCGGTCATGTTGCGCGCACTGTACGGCCGGGACCGCTTCGGTGCGGTTGTCCGCGATTCATTTCACCTGCCGACTCCCGAACGCCTCGAGCGAGTCCGCCGGTTCTGGCAAACGCCCGGGGTACGGCTCTGGGGGCCGGAAGTGGTCTCAATCTCGGTCGACATGAACTACCCGGCTGCCGACGGATACCGGGTGGCCTGCCTCGACATCGACGACGACGCCTGCCTTCCGCTCCTCGAACGCCACCCCTTCGACGTATGCCCGGTGGTTGTGGGCCGGCACGGGGCGAAGGCGCTCTTCAAGCTCGACCGAGAGGGAACGCAGACGCGGGCGATCACGCAGTTCGCCCCGTCAGCTCTGGGGTCTCCTGCCTTCGAGCTCTTCACCGGGTCGAAGCATGCACTTGTCTTCGGTTTTCACCCGGCATCGACACCGGAGGAGCCAGTCATGTACCGGATCGTGCGTTACACGGACCATGCCCTCCCGGTGCTCGGCTGGAGTGCTGTCTCGGCGGCGGCCCTCGGATTCGCGCGGGAGCAGGAGTTGCTGATCAGAAAGGGCACCGGACCGGACCTCGACCAGACTGGGCTCGAACGCTGGCTGTAATGCTCCTTCAGGCAGGTCCCGCGGACGCTGTCGGTGGCGCGGACGGCGTTACATCCGAGGACGAAGAGAAGACGGGCGCAACCCGTGGCGAGGAGAGAGGTGAAGGAACAGGGGCCGTCTTCTGAATGGGGGTAGCTGGCCTTCCATGCATTCCCATTGTGATCAGCCGCTCCGGGCAAAGGTGCTTGGCGGGGACGGAGATGTTGATTTATCAACTGTTGCGTCGTCAACATTTATCTCTTCGGCGGATCCATGCTGATCCCACATTCGAGATACCATGTCCGACGAAATGCCGCTCGCACGACTCCTCGGGATCGTGCTCCAGCACTATTATGCCACCCTAAACGAGCGTCTGCGCCCGTTCGGGCTCTCCGCCGGACAGGCCCCCGTCATGCTCAGCCTCTCCGTCTGCCAGAACGTCACGCAGGAGGCGCTCGCGCGTCACTTCCGCGTCGACAAGGGCGCGATCGCCCGGGCAGCACGGCGATTGGAGGAGGGCGGGTTCATCCGGCGCGAGATGGATCCCGCCGACCGGCGGGCTGTCCGGCTCTTTCTAACCGCCGAGGGCGAGCGGATCGTCCCCGAGATCGCCCGGTTCGGCCGCGAGTGGGAGGCTGCGGTCGCAGATCGGCTCGACGCAAACGAGCAGGCGATGCTCCGGTCCCTCCTTTCCAGGATGGTGGGAAGCTGTGCCGACGGAGGACGCTGCCATGAGTGAAACCGCCGACCTCAAGAGCGGATGCCTTCCGCGCCAGCCTGAGACGGCCGGAGTCGCCCTTCTCCGCGGCGACCCGAAGACCGCAATCATCCGCCTCTCCGCTCCGATGATCGCGGCCATGCTCCTGATGTCGAGTTACAACATCGTGAACGCAATCTGGGTGGCGGGGCTCGGAGCGAACGCCATGGCCGCGGTCGGATTCATCACGCCGCTCTTCATGGTCCTGATGGGGCTCGGTTCCGGCCTCGGTGCCGGCGTCACCTCGACGATCGCTCGGCGGATCGGCGCCTGCGATCAGGCCGGCGCGAACAACGCAGCGGTGCACGCGCTCCTGCTCGTCCTCGCGATCGCGGCCGTTATCACGGTCCCGTTCGTGCTGTTTGCCGAGCCGATCGCGGTTCTCTTCGGCGCAGGCGCGACCGCCGGCCTCGCGGCCGAATATGCGCAGATCATCTTTGCCGGGACCGTGCTCTTCCTCTTCGTGAACATCGGCTATGCCGTGCTCCGGGCCGAGGGGGACTCGAAGCGGACCATGTACGCGATGGTCGCCTCGTCACTCCTGAACATGGTCCTCGACCCGGTCCTGATCTACTGGGCGGGGCTCGGGGTGGCCGGAGCGGCCTGGGGCGCGGTCATCTCGATCGGGATGGTCACGGGGATCCTCCTGTACTGGTTCTTCGTGAAGCGCACCACCTACATCTCGATCCGGTGGGCCGACTTCGTCCCCGATCGCCGGGTGATCGCCGACATGCTCCAGGTGGGCCTGCCGGCCTCGCTCGAGTTCGGGCTGATGGCGGCGCTCTCGATCATCGTCAACTGGATGCTCGTACTCACGGCCGGTACGGACGCGGTCGCCGTGTACACTGCCGGGTGGCGCGTCGCGCTCTTCGCGGTCATCCCGATCGTCGCGATCGGGACCTCGGTCGTCGCGGTGGCCGGTGCGGCGTACGGGGCGCGGCAGTTCGAGAAGCTCCGGGTCGCCCACCGGTTCGCGACCGGATTCGGGCTCGGGCTTGGGCTTGTCCTGAGCGCGATCACATTCATCTTCGCCCAGCCGATCGCCTCGATCTTCGCCTACTCCTCCGAGAGCGCACCGCTTGCGCCGATGATCGCGGCCTTCCTCGGGACGATGTGCTTCTTCTTCCCGTTCGTCGCGCCGGGGATCGTCTCGGGCTCGATCTTCCAGGGGACAGGCCGGGGGGTCTACTCCCTTACCGTGAATATCTTCCGGAACCTGGTCTTCATCGCGATCTCGGCCTACCTGCTCGCATTCGTCTTCGGGCTCGGCGAGGCCGGCGTCTGGTGGGGGATCGTAGCCGGGAACATGATGGGCGGCACCTTCGGCTACCTCTGGGCCCGGTTCTACGTGAACCGGATGATCCGGCTCCGCGGGACCGGGCTCGCGGCCAGTCCTCTATCCGAGGCCGCTCCC
>Ga0209639_1002320_pt1 | contig 15401 bp, 15 predicted proteins | sample EPASupsiteHSE605_FD_187268 | JGI IMG/M metagenome (GOLD analysis project Ga0209639, IMG submission 187268) | Bioremediated contaminated groundwater from EPA Superfund site, New Mexico - Sample HSE6-05 (SPAdes) (version 2) | ecosystem: Environmental > Aquatic > Deep subsurface > Groundwater >...
ATCTCCCAGAATGCATCCGAAATTTCCCAGGTTTTGATGCGTGCCATTTCTGCCTCCGTTGCTTGGTTTCAACGGATATTAGCTGGAGGCGGAAAAATTGCGAGCAAATTATTTATAGATAAGCACTTATTTTCAATCAATGAACCAAACCCTCCCCCCACCCCCTCACCGACACCACTGCCGTTCACAAGGCACTCCATCATTATTCCCGTCAATTTCTCCTTGCTCCGGATATTACCCTTGAGGGCTGGTGGACCGACCTGGCGATGACTGCGGAGGATGTGATCGAACTCTATCGGCAGCATGCCACGTCGGAGCAGTTCCATAGCGAGTTCAAGACTGATCTGGATCTCGAACGACTGCCGAGCGGCAAGTTTGCCACCAACGCCCTGGTGATGGCTTTAGGGGTCTTTGCCTATAACATCCTTCGCTTTATCGGGCAAACGGGCCTGATCGCCCCCTTTGGACAGGTGCGGCATTCGGCCAAACGCAGAAGGCTGCGAACCGTGATCCAGGAGTTGATGTATCTGGCCGGGCGGCTGATCTCTACCGGTCGGCGTTGAAGCTGCGCTTCAGCCGACATTGCCCGGCCTTTGCCGCGTTCAGCGTGGTGTATTCACGACTGGTTGCGGCCAGCTAAGGAGAAAGTCTGAGCCAATGAGCACCACAGAGGATAACTGCGTCTTCGCTTCGCCAAACTGACGGATTTTTCAATGAACAAGACGCTCAAGTGGCCGTAGCGTTCGGCGTATAAGCAACAGCATCAGCCCGCAAGGCTGACAATCGCCCCCGACAGACCTGAAAGTGGAGGTCTGGCTGAGGGCTTCACGGATTCAGGATGGTGTCCAATTTTCCAGTACCACCTCAACTCCTGCTGGTTGCTTAAAGCATGAACATCGTTTCACTGTTTCAACCTCGCGAACAATCTCAGGAATTATCCATGGCTGCATGCAATAATCCCTTTTTCCTGCGTGTCCGTTGCTTCTGGTGCGGGCTGCATTTCGATACTGCCCACTGGAAACTGAGAGACTGATTCCTTTTTTTGTATGGCGCAGTGATTATTTTTTTGTACAGTGAACCGTCGTCTTGAAAATGTTTCCGGTTACTCTGTGGTAGTTGCGGTGGTTCCGGTATTGCCAGATCTATACACCGTCAACCGTGTCATGCTCAAGAGCGCACTCGCGATGCCGGAAAAACAAACAACGAGCTTACAACACAAGGAGAAGATGATGGCCAGGAAGATTGGAATATTATTTCTCGCGATGTTTTTTTTGGGTTCCTTGACTTGGGCCCCTGTCCATGCCGCAACTAATGAGACTACTGCGACCAAAGAGACACAAGCGACTAAGGAGACACCAGCATGCCCGTGCATGAGTGGTGAGAGTGTCTGCAAGTGCGGCAAGGATTGTCAGTGTCCGCACTGCCAAGCCGGGCAAGGCCCCTGCGCCTGTAAGGCTGGAGCCATGGGATGCCAATGCAAGGGCGGCGACAGCGCCTGCATGTGCGGCAAAGATTGTCAGTGCCCCCGCTGCAAAGCCGGTCAAGGCCCCTGTGCCTGCAGAGGCGGAGCCATGGGGCACCCATGTCCCTCCTGTCCCGGGGGGATGACAACCGCCGCTGAAAAGCCGATCGATGTCCCTCAGAAACCGACCGATGCAAGCGGCTATGCCAAAACCATGACGTCGAAGGAAGGGAAATTCAAGGTTGCCTATACCAGTGAACCCGAGGCCATGCCGATCGGCCAGATCATCAGCTGGAAACTGAAGGTGCAGACAGCGGATGGCAAGCCGGTCACGGACGCGGCAATCACCGTCGACGGCGACATGCCCGAACATGGACACGGACTGCCGACCGCACCCAGGGTCACCGAGAACATCGGCGATGGCACCTACCTGGTTAGTGGAATCAAGTTCAGCATGCCCGGCTGGTGGATCATGACCTTCACCGTCAAGTCCGGCGACAAGACCGACAGCATAACCTTTAACCTGCAGTTAAAGTAATTCCCGGGAGAGGACCCGTGGCTGCCGCGAAAGCTGTCCTTTCGATCTGGGGCCTCAGCCTTGCCTGCCTGCTTGGCTTCCCGATGCCGGTTTTACCGGCATCGGGAGATTCGACGGGACAGCCCAATCTGCAAACCCTGCATGCCTACAGCGAAGAGGAGCTTGCTCAGCTTCGCTCTCTCTCACTCGCTTCGCTCCCCCCCTTGCCCCAAGACCCCACTAACGCCCATGCCGATGATCCCAGAGCTAGGGCACTCGGCAAACTATTTTTCTTCGACCCGGGCTTCAGCGCCAATGGAGAGGTTTCCTGCGCCACCTGCCACCAGCCGGCAACCAGATTCACGGACTTGCTGCCTCTTGCCAAGGGGATGGGGATCAACACCAGGCGAACCATGCCGCTAATCGGCGTCGCATACAATGCCTGGTTCTTCTGGGATGGCAGAAGGGACACCCTCTGGTCCCAAGCGATTGTGCCGATCGAAAACGCTCAGGAGCACGGGTTCACCCGCACCATGTGCGCCCACCGCATTTCCGACCGGTATCGCAAAGAGTATGAAGCCGTCTTCGACAAAATGCCAGCGATCAATCATACACATTGCCCGCCGCATGCGAGCCCAGGCGTCGGCAATGCGGCCGCCCTTGCTGCCTGGAAGGCCATGCAACCGGCCGATCGGGACAAGGTGAACCTCATCTATGCGAACTTCGGCAAGGCCATTGCCGCCTTTGTTCGCCATATCCTGCCGCAGCCGGCCTCCTTTGACCGATACGTCGAGGCCGTGCACACGAAAGACCTAGCCAGGGCGGACACCCTGATCAGCCGCGAGGCTGTCGCCGGGCTCAGGCTGTTCATCGGCAGGGCGAAATGCACCAACTGTCACCTGGGGCCACTCTTCACCAACGGTGGATTCCACAACGTCGGCCTGCCCAATGCTCCCGACCAGGGAAGAGCACAGGGCATCGACGATGTCCTGAACGACGAATTCAACTGTATCGGCAAATACAGCGACGCCAAATCCGAGCAATGCACAGAACTCAGGTTCATCGATACCAACCGCCAGAAATATGGAGGCGCGTTCAAGCCCCCCACCCTGCGGAACGTTGCCGAGAGACCGCCCTACATGCATGTGGGCCAGTTCAAGACCCTGGACGAGGTCCTGTTTTTTTATCGCCAGAGCTCCAGCAACGAGATTGAACACCAACAACTCACCGAGACGGAACTGCAACAGATCAAAGCCTTTCTAGGTACTTTAAGCGGCCCGATCAGCTATCCTCGCTGACGACGAGACCGGGCACCGCTTTCTGCCTCCGTTGTAGGCTGCTGCTGCAATCGGGCAAGAACAGTAATCGGTCGGTTGCCCCAGTCGTTCTCCAGAAACAAACGAAGGTCATAGTAGTAACAACACCCTGCCCTTCATCCCAATGATACCATCTACGACTCCGAGTTGATAGATACGGAAAGAGGGAATAAAAGGTCAACGCTAACATCGATTTAAAGATTCTGATACAGAACGTGCCCACATTCTGGCCCATTATTTCGCTCGGCATGGCCAATCGGGTTCTGGTGCTGCTGAAATATAGGTTCAACTTGGCCATCAAGTGGGAGATACCCGGCGTCAAGGTCAATCCAGCTGTTGGTGTCAAACTCCATGAGACCAACGCCAGGGAACAGTTCTTGACTGCGGAAGGGACACAGAGGCTGTTGGCGGAACTGGATAATTCCAGAAACACGTAGCTCAAGTAGATTGTCCCGCTCCTTCTGCTGCTGGGATGCGGAAAACGGGAGTTGCTTGATAGTCGGTGGGAAGGTATCGATCTGGATCGTAGGACGTGGCGGATTGCGATCAGTATGTCAGGATAGGCTCGTCATATCCCCCTGTCCAGAGCCGCCATTGAAATTTTGAATCACCTGCCACGATGGGAAGGAGGCCTGTTTGTGATCCCCAACCCGGAAGCCCTTTGCCCTTTGTGCAGATCCAAAGAGTCTGGGATAATGGCCGGAAGGGGATGGAGCTACCCGATGTCCGCATCCATGACCTCAGGCACAATATGGCCTGCAAAATGGTGAACTCGGGGAGGTCGATCTACGAAGTGCCAAGGTCCTGGGCCACAGCCAGCTGAAAGAGGTATGCGCATCTCAGCGATGAAACCCTATTGGCTTCCGTGGATGCGGCAGCGGCAACCATCGGAATGAGACAGAATCGATAAAAAAGTACTCCACCCACCCGGTGCTCTTTACTGGTTGGGTGGAGGTATTGGGCCTTATTTTATTGGTGTCTGTTTTACTTAACGATCTTCTTCGGATCGCATAAATGTCCGGCATCTGGAGCCAGTCCGCCGCAGGTACCACAGGTATATTTCATATCAGGTAAACGTTCATCACAGATCTGATCAGTGGATGTCGCGCATAATTTACCTTCAAGGTCCTCGGTGCCAGGATTGCAGAGCCTGTTCCAATCCTCTGAAGTTGCACCGCAGTTCATGCATTTATATGTCATGGCGTCCTCCTCATTCATAGTCCCAGCTATCATCTTGACGGATCAAAATAAGCAGCCAGCCAAGCTAGCCACCCGCATGGAAGGAAACTAAGGAAGACGGTGCGGGTTGTCAATGTTTGGTGCACCTAAGGCGAGACGACCCAGCAGCCGGTATAGGCTGGGTTGGGTCGCACCGTCATCCCTTTCTCTCTACATAATAGACGCTCCGCCCCTCACTGAAAATGATTGCACCCCAAGCATTTTCGACCGTTAAATATAAAAATTATCCATTAACTATCTATTGTTCCATTATTCCATTTTTTGTAAACAACGCATATTCTCCAGTCAACATTTACTTAAAAAAGGAGGATGAAAATGGAACGGAAAGCTCTCTAGAGATTTTTTGTACTCACAATTCTGCTCACTATCGTCATGATGCTTCGCGTGGGGGCGCATGCGGTAACGGTGCAAATTATTAGCTACAACATTGAGCAGACCCCTGAAAGCGGGTTCGGATGTTGGTCTCACAACTACATCGGGACTAAAACTGATACCGGGCCACAGTCAGCGGCTCTGTGAACTGCGCCGTGAATAACCCGGCACATATACAAAACTACTCAAGTGAAAGCGGAACACTCAATGATTTGGTATTGGCGAGATCGAAGTCGACGGCACAGAGGTGGTGCTCAGTCCCACCACGAAAAATCAGTGCAAGGACGACGGCTGGAAGAATTTTTCCTTCAAGAACCAGGGTGAGTGTATCGAGTACATCAACACTGCCAACATTGGTGAGTAAGGCAAAGAACAACCAACAAAACGAGGAGGTGGAAAAAACAGGAAACTAGCAACATAGGGCGACGTGGTGTGACCACCAAGAAGCCCGGGGAGAGCTGTGTGGTTTTTTGTTGGATATCAAAAACTTTTTCTTTCGTTGGAGGGAACCATGAACAATACGAACAGATTGAAAATGCGCTCTTTATTGGTATTTATGGTAGCCGCTGCGCTGGCCTACGGAAGCCCGGCCAAGTCAGCCGATCCGGATTTCACGGTGGTATTTCCGGCTGGAACTGCGTGTGACTTCGACCTCCAAATTGACGGTTGGGGAGGCAACACGCTCATTAAGGACTTTATTGATAAAGACGGCAACGTGGTACGCAGCATTTTAGCTGGCAGAGGCGCTGCAATGCGTTTTACGAATCTCGCAACTGACAGTACGTTCTTGACGAAATCCAACGGTGCAACACAACACACGACCTACAACCTCGACGGGTCGTCTACGCAGAAACTCACGGGACACAACGTTCTTATTATGTACCCGACTGACAACCCGCCCGGGCCCTCGACAACGCTCTATGTTGGCCGTGTTGTCTACACGGTCGACACCGCCGGCGTCTTTACTCTGCAAGCCGCGAGCGGAAAAACGACCGATATCTGCGCCGCACTGCCCTGATAATCTCGGCCCGCTCCGGTTATGCAGACTTTAGGTGGTCCAAGTTTGTCATACTCATCAGAGGCTACGAGTGTTAGAGGCCGGTCAAGCGGTCACATCTATAGCTCTTGGTTTGGGGTATGGCAGTTCAACGGCCTATATAGCCATGTTCCGTAAACTTGTAGGAACTTCGCCGCACGATTTTCGAAATAGTGGCCGGGGTTAGGCCGGGGGCTATCAGCGCGAGTTGAGGAGGAGTGACAGGACAACAGGGCTCAAGTTCAAACTAGGGGCCAAACACAGCGACCATAACATCCGGCACTGTCGCATGGCTCACATCAGGTGGGCTGGGTGATGGTGGGCGGGATTCAACCGTTCAATTTAGCGAAGAAACTTTGAACGTTATAGCGAGGGCGATGCATGCCGCGAGAGGGTGGGAGATGGTTGGGTAAAGGGCAGGAAACATCAAAAAACTCCTGCAAACCATCGAAAACACTCAAGATTAGATTTAGCAATTTCCTGAATTGCTGGTACTGGTGCACCAAGCCTGGATGCACAGGAAAATTATCCTATTCACACACTAGTGCCAGGAGATATAAGCTCCCCTGAACGGAACATTCTGCGAGCGGATTATCGAAAGAGCATTTTGCTTAATCCTTATCCCATTGGACAGCCAGGAAAGCACCAGTATTCTGCTCCTTCTCGCTGCCGCGTCTTTCAATTGCAGGGATACTTGCAACAGGATCATTTTTCTGAAAGTGAATGGCTGTCTTGATGACACTCCTTCCAGGAACGATCAAGCGCATCTCATCCGGGGACCTGAAAAATATTTTTTGGAATAAGGAATGGCCGTTTTGGGCTTTCTGTTGCCGTTGTTCTGCCCATGGGCTGAGACTGTTGAGAGTGGTCACAACAACGCGGCCTCCTTTCCGGGTAACTCGATCAAGTTCGGCAATCGCCCTTCCCGCGTCAGGTACAAACTCAATAGCCGTCATTGAAAAAACTTTATCAAAACTATTGCTGAGAAAAGGTAATGCGTACATGTCGGCGCATAGACCTGTAAAACTGGTGCTACCCATACGGGCAATCGCCTTTTTCAGCATGGGAATTGACAGATCGATGCCGGTCACTCTGGCTCCGCAGTCCGAGACATCTTGGGTAAAAATACCGGTACCGCATCCCACATCCAAAATTTTTTCACCAGGGCGCGGGTTCAGGAATTCAAGCAGAAGGGTTGATTCATATGCTCTGACAAGCCGGCCTGTTGGGGTTGCAAACCAGCGGTCGTACTTGTCTGTCCATGTGTCAAACAATGCGGTTGTCATCTTACAGAGATAGTTTGATATTAAAAAGTGCCCCTTGGAAATCAGTCCAAGGAGTTGGCGATGATTTCACTCGATGTGTATGTGGAAGGTTCAACTGAAGCATCCGATCAAGTCGCTCATGTGCGACCGGGGGAAAATGAGAGATGGGGCAGATCAAATAGAGGACAATGACTCGGCGTTGGGGCGGTGCGCTGGAGAGGCGTCTTATCCTAATTTCAGGCCCACCAGGAAACCGGCCACCGCGCTACCGCCCTTCCAGGTGAGCAGGGACAGGCGTCTGTAGAGGAAGCTTCCTGATTGGTTGGCCAGATCGGCGGCGGTTTGAGCGGTCTGGTGCAGGGCCTGGTCATTGATCTGAGTAACGCCGTAATACTCGCCAACAAAGAGCAGTACCACTGCCGCCCCACCAAGGAATAGGGCCACCTTGAGAACCTTTTTGGCGAAGTAGCCCACGGCCAGGCCAACGAGGAAGGGGGCGCCGATATTGGGCAGGAGAAAGGCGGCAGAAAAGAAGTCCAGAGAGGCTGGATCAGGTATGGGTTGCGTCATAGCGTTTTCTCTGATCGGCTGGGGCCGGCGATGGGTGCGTGCAGTGCCTTGGATACCCAGGGCTTTGATCCAGACATTAAACCTCCAAGCCCGTGCTCAGGTCAAGGTGATTTCCAGACGCTGCATCCAGGGTGCAGTTCCATTGCGTCGCACCAGACGTCGGCCCTGGCAACAACGGCGCAGCCGGACCTGGCCAGCTTGGCTTGGCGTTGGATGGAATCCCGTCATTCTGGGTGAACTGCACAAGGCTGTTTGCTTCGGTCTGAATGCAGATGAACTTGATCGAAGAATGCTCGTCTGCCGTGATACAGCGCTCTCCGGCCGGATCAATGCGGAGCACGTCTCCTGCCCCTACTTCAAACTCGTCGCCATCGATATACAACCTGCCTTTTCCGTTCAGGATGATATAGACTTCTTCGTTTCGCTTGTGTGCATGAACAAACGAATTCGTTAATGGATATTTCCGAGCCCGTAAGTTTCAGTTGTTCGTTCAGCGTTGTTCTCCCCAGAGCGAGAACATCCCCCAACGAAGAAACCAAATAATTTTTTTCTGCTGTTGCCATGCGTGACTCCTTTTTTGTTTGATATCAAACTAAATAATTAAAAAAATATTAGAAATTTGTCCCAATTTTTTTCAGAATGCGTAGCACCTCCTGTTGTTCTTTGGTCTCTATCCCATGCCAGATGCGGCTCAAGAGCTTTTCTGATATTTCCATGAATACCGGTCTCAATTCTTCCCCCTTCTGCGTCAGTCGAACCAGTGAACTGCGCTGGTCATGGCTGCTGGATATTTTTTCAACGTATCCGCTGGCAATCAACTTTTTGATTAATGGTGTGATTGTAGATTTATCTCTTCGTATTGCTTTTGCTAAATCTTTCATGGCCACGACATCGTTATGAAAAAGATGATGAAGAATAGCCCCGTGCGACGGAGCCAAACCGGAAATGCCGCGACTCTGCAACTCCTGAAGAAGGAAATTGTTGATCTTTGCGCGAACATCGCTGACTTGAGCTGCTATTCTATTCGTTTCCATGAGAGTCAATTTAGTTTGATGTCAAACAAATTTCAAGATAAAAATTCACCCCGCTTGAAGCCGTTACACCAAACCTCTCCGGTGAACCGGAACCAGGGACCCCAGCAGCAGAATCATCGCCAGGAGATACGCCTTCTCCGGAAGTAAACGATGTACCGGACACTGGTGATTTTATCTTTTAAGCATGCAAAAAAAAGTTGCGAATTAACTGGCAATCGTGTTCTTCTCAATCGTATCGCAGTTATCAACTGATAAGAATATCAGAAATCTCCATACCGCCCAAAAATTCCAACAGCCGGACGGTAAAAAACAAACCCTTGCATGATGTATCCAAGCAAGATAAACGAATAGACCTATCTGAATGTAATAGCTTATCGGCCATAAAACCGATCCGAGCTGTCAAATAACATGCCAAAAAGGGTACCGGAGAGTGCTTGAATGACATGTTACCCCCAAAGCAACAGTCATTGCTGCGTAATCCCCCCCACCAACTGCCAAACTGTGCGCCGCTATCTAGTTTTCGTCAAGCAGCGACCGGTTCTAAAAAGGCAGTTTATAGCTGATTATCGAATAAAAGAAAAAAACATTGAACGTGCTACGGCACACTGACTTCACAGGCAAGCTGTCTCTACATGTTGGAAACAAGAGAGTTCAATTCAACGGAGGGAGGTACAGGATGAGTCACAAAAAGCTGGCAACGTTTCTTTTTCTTTTAATCTTTGGCTATGTCGCGTCGGCTGATGCCGATCCTCCTTATACCGACCCTGCAACAGGAATGGAATTTGTACCGGTAAAAGGTGGCTGTTATCAAATGGGTGATTCTGTAGGCGACGGCGACCCCAACGAAAGACCTGTTCATGAGGTCTGTGTCACCGATTTCTCCATTGGAAAATTCGAAGTAACTAATGGACAGTATAAAAAATTCCGTCCCCAACACAATAGCGGCGACTCCCAAGGATCGACTTTAAACAATGATAACCAACCGGTTGTCAATGTTTCTTGGGAAGATGCTGTAGCTTTTGCCAAATGGCTTTCCCAGAAATCAGGGCAGTCCTATCGTCTCCCGACCGAAGCTGAATGGGAGTATGCAGCCCGTGCCGGCACCAATAAGAGCCGTTTTTGGGGAGACAGTCCCGATGATGCCTGTAAGTATGCCAATGTGGCTGATATAACGGCAAAAAAACAGTGGGCTCAATGGACGGCCTTTTCTTGTGATGACGGCTACGCAGTGTCGGCGCCGGTGGGCAGTTTTAAACCGAACAGCTATGGACTCAACGATATACTGGGGAATGTCTGGGAGTGGTGCGAGGATATCTATAACAGCGAGGCCTATACAAAACTGCCGAAAAACAATCCCGTCTTCAGTGGTTCCGGAGAATATCGGGTAATGCGTGGCGGAGGGTGGAGCAACGGCCCCTTGGGAATCAGAAGTTCTCATCGCGTGGGACTTTCCCCCAACTTTGGGCATCATGCACTGGGTTTTCGTCTGGTTAAGGCGGCACAGTGAGGCGAGACATCTTGAAGCTTGCTGAAATCACAAGAAAATCTGGAGGGATTATGAAGAGGGGAAACATTTTTGCGCATTTTGTCCCGCTAAGCCTGCTCTTACTCTGTTGCACTCTGGCAATGGGAGGTACGACAGGTGGCAAGGAATCAAACGATAAAATGGGCTTTATAGGTGCGCTCACCTGCAAAGACTGTCATGAGGCCCAATATAACAGCTACGCAAAATCAATCCATTTCAAAAAATCGATCAAGGGCCCGCAATCACAGGATGCGTGCGAAACGTGTCACGGCGCAGGGGCAAAGCATGTTGAAAAGGGCGGTGGGCGTGACGTCGATATCTTCACTTTCGATAAAAAGAAGGATCCGAAAGAAAAATCAGCCAGGTGCCTCACCTGTCACCAGCGAACGCCGGGGATGGATTTATGGGAAATGGGGGCGCACAACCGCAATGATGTCTCCTGTGACTCCTGTCACGAACTTCATGCCGGTGTGACGCAGAAGCCTAAAGACCCGGAGGTCTGCTTTGGTTGTCATCGAGATATCAAGATAGAAGCAAACAAACGATCGCATCATCCGATTCTCGAGGGGAAGGTCCGCTGCTCTTCCTGCCATGCACCACACGGCAGCCTCAGTAAAGGCATGGTCAGGGCTGATGATCCCCAGCAGCTCTGTTACAAGTGCCATGCCGACAAGCGCGGTCCGGCAGCGTGGGAGCATCCTCCTGTGGAAGAAGACTGCCAGAGTTGCCACAGCGTTCATGGCAGCAACCATGCACGACTGCTGAATGAGCGTATTCCTCAACTGTGTCAGAATTGCCATGATTGGTCACGACATCCAGGCACTCCATATGACAATAAGGCTACCTTCTCAAGCCGCTGGGATTGTCTGCGTTGCCACCCATCCATCCATGGCTCCAATTCACCATCTGGCGGTGGCATGCGCCACGTACGATAGGAGGGATTACCATGAAACGGATGATGTATCTACCTTTGGCCGTCCTGATGACAACCCCATCATTTGCATCCGACGAAGTGCACGGCGATCTGAGTATTGGACTTCGGGCGACACATTTCGCCAGTGGTGACGAAAGTGCGAAATATAATGAATACCTCGACATGAGCGACGGTCTGTTCGGTGATGCAAACCTGTTGTTTGACACAGAAAATTATTACATGGGATTCTCCGCAAAAAACCCCGGCTTGGACGACCAATCCTATGAACTGTGGGGGCAACGGTTTGGGGTGGCCAAGGGCCGAATATATTTTGATGAACTGACTCACCAGTTATCGCTTGATGCCCTGACTCCGGCCACGGGTATCGGCAGCAACTACCTGCTCACCCCCGATGCGGGAACGCCCGCCTCCGTGCCACCCATCTCATCCTGGACGCCGTTCGATTATAATGTGGAAAGGAAAGTATTTGGCACAGAGTTCACCGTCGATCCTCAAGACAAGCCCTTCTACTTCAAGGCCTCGATGGAACAGCAGCAGCATGATGGCGTCATGCCTTGGGGCACGACTAATTTCGCAGGCTTTGAACTCCCCATGCCGGTGGATTATACCACCAACAACCTCATGGTTGAAGGTGGCTATCGCAGCAAAGAAACCACAGCCGTCCTGACAGCCGGCTACAGTGTGTTCGAGAATGACTACGATTTGTTAACCATCAGCAATGGCACGGATATCGAGCAATACAGCACACCGGCAGACAACTATAGCTACAACTTCGGAGGCCGACTGGTCCAACGTCTGCCGATGAAGAGTGTTCTGGCGTTGAATGCCGGGTATACCCGCAATATCAGCGAAGCAGATTGGCGTCAATACTCCCAATTTTTCTCGCCTTCTGCAGATAATGACTATGATGGTGATGTTGAGTATATCCGTGGCGGCGCTGTTCTCACCTCACAATGGTCGGCAATGCTTGATACCCGTCTGTTCTACAACTATGTTGATCGGAACAATGCCTCGGAAAAAATTACCGCGCTTGATGATGGCACCACCAACCACCTGTTTGAGTACGACAGGCACAAGGCAGGTTTGGACGCCAATTATCGCCTCAACAAAGCCAATAAAATCGCCAGTGGTTACGAGTTCAGCTACACGAACCGCAACAGAGAGGACTCCGACACCACCAAGGACAACTTGATTTTTGCCCAGCTGAAAAATTCAGCCATTGAATGGATGAGCACCTCTCTCCGATTGGAATACATGAACCGATCATCCGACACCGATTACAGCGCGGCAACGCTTGAGGGCGACGGCCTGATTCACCAATATTTCACCCCTTTTGACAATGCCAGCAAAGACCGCTACAAAGCCAAGGTGGCCGTTGATTTCAATCTTTCTCAAGGACTCGATCTGGGGCTGAGTTATGCCTTGGTCAATGACCAGTACGATGCCACGCAGCTCGGCTTACAGGATGATCAACGGCATGAAATCTATGTGGATTTCAATGCATTGTTACCAGCGAAAATCCGTCTGAACACCCATGCCGGCTACGAATATACCAACAGCAACTTTGATTCACGGCGCTACAATCCCGGCGGCGCGTATCCCGCCGGTGCCACCAATGCCAACAATTACAACTGGAGCGAGGAAACCACGTACGACTTCTTTGTCATTGGCGGTAGCCTGACCGTACCGGTGAGGCACCAGCTTGATCTGGTCTTTTCCGTCGACCATCAGTGGGTCGATGGAAATATTGACTTTGCGCGCTCCGCTGCGGCGGGCGCGGCCTTGGCACCCATTACAGATGCCGATGATTACTATAAGACCCAATTCGGGGCTAAAGGCATCTTCCAGGCAACGGAATCACTGTCGATCACATTAGGCTACCTCTTTGAAAGATCGAATCTGGATGAATGGAAATATGTGAACTATACCTACACGCCCGGATCGTATTATCTCAGTGGCGCTGGACTGGATAACGATTACGAGGCCCATCAGGTCTATGTAATTACCAAGTATCACTTTTAAACCTTTCATTTGAATAATAAAGGGGTGCTTGAAAGCACCCCTTTATTGTCCGGCTACCCTTGATGCACTTCATGATCGGCATCAAGAGGGAGTTCATCAACGGAACTTTTCATGGTGTTTCGTCCCGGTGCCTCCAAGAGTATCTCGATGAATTCTGCTACCGGTTCAATCGGCAGAAGTTCGGTCTTTATTGCATTGAATGAAGCCCAATGACATTACCCTCAGTATCGGACACCAATGCGATAAAACCGTGTTCACCGATAGAGAACTTTTCCTTGAAAATACTTCCGCCATTTTTCGCGGCGCGGGCCGCTTCCACAGCGCAGTCATCGCAGCCAAAATACACCAGTGTGCCACCGCCACCGGAGGGGCAACCCGTCATTCTAACCAGCATCCCGCAGGCGCCGTAAGTAATGGGACTCGTGTCCTTGTCTGAGGGAAAGGCCCACATGTCCATATCCTCAAACTCGGCCGTAGGGGCGGGCATTTTTTCCAGTTTGATTGCGAATACGGCTTCGTAGAACGCTTTAGCACGTTCCATGTCTTGAACGTAAATTTCAAACCAAACGACTGGATTATTTTTCATGATGTTTCTCCTTTTCTGGGTCAGTTGAAATAAAGCCTAACGAACAAGGTTCGGTTGTGCGAGCGCAGCGAGCCACACTCTGAACGGTTTGCTACGGCGCACGGTCCTCTTCACATCACCACCCTCCCCGCGCCATCTTGTTGCGTCGAGCCAACTCCTTCTCACTCGGTCCGGCATTCGCGAACGAACCGGGCCTGATATCGCCAACTGGTATATAGGTACTCACCACAACGCCAGTGGTCGAAGCCTGGGAGCGAACGAGCTGCAGCGCGGATGGTTTGACAGTCTCGCCAAAGAGGCGCTTGCCTCGGCCAAGCGCCACTGGAAAAGTCCACACGTTGTACTCATCGATCAGTGAGGTGGGCTGGAGCGTTTGAATCAAATTGCCGCTACCGATAATCTGCAGGTCGGGGCCCGATTGGGCCTTGAGAGCGATGAGTGCCGAGACGACATCGCCGTGGAGCAGGGTTGAGTTGTTCCACTGGAGCATCGTCAACGTGCGCGAAGCCACATACTTTTTCGCTGCGTTGAGCGTCTTCGCAATCGGATCGTTATCGGGCTGGTATGGCCAGTACGCTTCGAATATCTCATAGGTTCGGCGCCCGAGCACCAACTCCCGATCTTTGCCGTCGAAACCTGATGCTGAGATGTCCATGCTTTCATCCCAGTAGTGGAACGTCCAACCGCCAAGCGTAAAACCGCCCGTCGGGTCTTCTTCCGGTCCGCCGGGTGCTTGCATGATGCCGTCAAGCGACGCAAACGTAGATACGATAAGTCTTCTCATGGAAACACCCTCTGAGCTGGACGGAAACCAGCCAGCTGAAATGCATTGTGGTAAAAGTATCGATAAAAACAAAAAACAAGCCAATGCACTTATTTTATTCGTAACTCTATACATTGATTACGCACATAGTGGCCGCCTGCCACGGCAGGATCGGTCATTGTGGCGCGCCATCATGTTTTTTTGAAAAGGTAAGGTGAATGCCTGACAAGTCAAATGGATATGCTTCCTGATTATCCCTGGATGAGCGAGTCGACAGAGTTCCAATGAAGGTTGCCTGAACCCTGATGACGGCAGCCGATGCAGCAGCCAATGCCATGGGGACAACCTGGGGACAGTGCAGACAGAGACTTCCTGACACCATGTCCTCATCCCAATCCGGCAGCCGTGCCATGGCCCGACCTGAGGCACCGGACGGGCCTGTATCCCTGCTCATTACCAGGGTACTGCACAGATGATTGATTTTACAATCAAAATAATGAAAGCGCAGCTGGGGTTGCGTGGTGAAGGTTCAGCTAATGTGAGTCGCGGAATTATCGAGAATGATTATTTTTAAAAACCAGGAAGGAGGTCTGACGCATAATCCTCTACAGGTTAATTCAGGTCTCTAAATAGATTGTCCTCAGAATTACATATAAATATAGTATCATTGAATAAAGTATGGATTTTGGTTATGGTAAATGCACGAATATCAGCGAAGACCCCTCAAAAAGCGTGCACCTCATGATTCGATACCATAGCC
>Ga0209639_1002322_pt1 | contig 15372 bp, 13 predicted proteins | sample EPASupsiteHSE605_FD_187268 | JGI IMG/M metagenome (GOLD analysis project Ga0209639, IMG submission 187268) | Bioremediated contaminated groundwater from EPA Superfund site, New Mexico - Sample HSE6-05 (SPAdes) (version 2) | ecosystem: Environmental > Aquatic > Deep subsurface > Groundwater >...
ATTTAAATTAGGTTATACGTTTATATAAGCATATATTATCAGTTTATTTTCAAAAAAACGCACAAGGTTTCCCTGTCTTGAAATCAATTGATTTTAAGACTCAGATAAGTTTATTTGAGTGTTGAAATAAGCTTATTTTGAAGTTCAAATAAGCTTATTTAGAATAGGAAATACCTCTGTAATTTCAGGGTTCTCCCAGTACAGAAACGATGTGTTGCACCATTTTGGGAGTTAAACGTTTGTGTCCTTTTTCCCATCCTTCCTGTTGGAGAAGGTGGAGGAGTTTGGGATTGGCGGTAATCCAGCGTTTAAGTTGTTTGGAGGCCGAGGCCATGTTTATATCGGGCGAAAACAGGGAAGATAGCTCCCCGAATCCATAACTTTTAATAGTGAACACTTTCATTCTTTGGTTAAAAATTAAGGTTTAAATTATTATCACATTATTATCAAAGATACATTTATTTCCTGATATATGCAACTTTTAGGAACGTAAATATCTATAATCAGGTATGCTTTAAAGCATATGCTAAGTGGACATATCTGTAATTAAGTGGACATAGGTGGACGCAAGTGGATTTGAGATTTCGGGGGGTGGTATATTTGTACTGTTGATCAGCAAAGCATTTATTTATAAACAATTAAAAACGATTAAACGATGGCTTTACCATTTACCGTTGTACGACGGAAGGATATGAGAAAGAATGCAGCCCTTAATCTTTACCGATCAGGGTAAATGATTAAGGGCTGCTATGTTTGAAAGCTGATAGTTATTTTATTTTATACAAATCTAAAGTTATAATTTTATTGATATCAGGACTTGCTTCATTTTGAACAAGGGTAAGGTGGTCATTGGTGTAGGTTTTAATTACCCAGGGCGCACCTCCCAAATACAATGCATCGCTGTTAAATGTGATGTATTTTCCTTCAATAGAAAAGGTAATATTGATGGCATCGTAATTTTTCCAATTAACGATTCCTTTTTGGGTGTCAACAAATTGAATACCTATATCCTTGCTTTTTGAAGTCCACGATTCGCAGTATCCTGCGCCACTCCATGATGTTTGGTAAAGGGCTTGAGGCGTTAATTCTTTTGTGTCTTCATCCTTGTCACAACTAACAAAACATACTAAAATAAGGAATAGCAATTGTATCCCAATTAAATTCTTTGTTTTCATATTTAAAATTATTTCATAATGATTTAATGTCCAGATAGACATTGTTATTTGTAGTTATAAGTAATTAGTGCGTATAAAGAATGCCCGGTTTAATAAAATCGGCTTTGCTGATTTTTCTCAAAAGCTTTGAATTATCTCCTGTTTTTACAACGATCGTAACAGAGTCATTCCAGTTTTGAAGAGTGGCTAGATTTGAAATATCGCACGATACCGATCCATAATCCGTTTTTATATTGGTCCAGTTTTCAGGAATATTGGGGTTGTAATAAAGTTGTAAATGAAGTGTATCGGGATTTTGCAGCGCCGGATCGTACACCAATTCTATGGTAACGGGAGTTTTATCATTTACACCATTAAGGGTGGCAATACCTAAATTTAAGTCGAAATAACCACGAAAGCCATTTGATAAACTAATTAAAGAGGGTACCTGATGCTTATCCTTATCAGTAAGGTGATTCAATTCGAATGTAGTTTTGTCTATGGGGTGAATTACACCATATACCGCCCATGCCCCAACGTGGGCATTGTTGATATACTTTGAACCGTCCGGCAAAGTTGCCCAGTCGTTTTCGGTATAATTGAAGCTAAAGTAACCTCTTTCAATACCTTTAAGCGCCTGATCGTACGAAATCACTATACCACCTACATCTAAGTAACAGTAGTATCCGTTTATTGAATCGCCGGTAATCGTGGCAGTACTCATAAAAGCCCGGAAGTTATCGTCATTATCATGGTTACAACTTGTAAGGGCAATCAAACTCATTGATAAAGTAAGGATTGACAAAAATCTTTTTTTCATAATCATAATCACTAAATTTGAACAGATCGGGAATTGCTGATATGTTCAGATGTTGCTTACGAATTGTAAAGGTATAACTAATATTGAATGAAAAAAAGAATAATTATAAGAAAAATATTGTTTGGGAGTGACATTCTTCTTCATTCAAGACCGGGTTATATGTATAAGTTACAGGTTTAGTAGCAGGTGCAAATTATGAATCTCCCTTTAATAATAGAAGGGCTTAGACCAATAATTTGCTTATAGTTACAGGCGATTTTTCTTGCATGAATTACTTCTTGCAGATTTTACCGTTTTGGAAGATTTCGTTGTATTCGATGGTGTCGTTCCGGTCGTAGCGGATCCAGCTTCCGTCTTTGAGATCGTTTTTGAAGTGCCCTATTTCCCATAGTTGTCCGGTTGCCCGATAAAATGTCCATTTACCCTGCAGCATGCCATTCTCGAAAGGTCCCTGGGCTTTAAGCTTTCCGTCTTTGTAATAGAAAGTAAGCTGGTTGTCTTTCAGTTCGTATATTTTCTGACCATTTACATAGGTGTCTTTTCCTAATTCCATCGTTTGTTTATTTGATATATCCGCTTAAAATAAATAGTACTGCATAACCCGAAGATGCGGAACCTCCGGGTTACACTGGTGCTGATTATACTTGTTTCATAAAATCGAAGGCTCCTTTCCGCAAATTGATTCCGTATTCGAGCCATGCCTTGAGGCAGGCAAGGAAATTGGCCCACCCTTCGGTATTTCCAACCAGCCATTGTAGTCCGGCTTCGTTGTTTTCGATGGTGCCTTCCGTTATGCGTACTACGGTAGAGGCATCGGGCGTTTCATCCAGGTGCATTTGTACGAACAGGGTTGCGCCGTTTTCGCCGTCCCAATAAAAGGAGATGTACTTGTCAGGGATTACGGTACCAACTCGAACGGGTGCTTCGAAATCGAATTCGGGAAAGCGCCAGATTAATGTTGCCCCCGTTTCCATACGTGCCGAACCTTTTGATATGAAATAGTTCGACATTTTGTCGGGGTCCGCAATGGCTTCAAAAACATCGTGCGCCGGCCTTCCTATTTGGAGTGCCGCCTTTACTTCCAGCAGATTATTAGTATCCATAGGGGTTGTATTTATTTATACTTCAATAAATCCTGATTCACAAATATAACCATATATCCCGATTCGCAAAATAGTTCATCCTTTATTCCCAACGGTTTATGCGTGTTGCAGAACGGTTTAGTTTTTAATTTGAATCTGGACCTTAACCTGATTAAAAGTTTGCTTATTGTTACAATATTCACTAAAATTGTAAATGCGTATTCCAATTAGTACAATTGTAAAATGTTATGTGTTGCCATAAATTAGCAGCTTTTTTGCTTGTCGTTATATGTATGGGATACTCAATTAATAGGGAGGCAGGCAAGCCGGGTTTATAAAATAGGATAAGATTTTGCAATGATTGGTATTATTTATTCAATAAAATAACATAAACAATAACTATTTTTGTATTTTGTAAAAGTGCGGACAGCAAATTGACCTGCTTTCTTTCTGCAAATGGATAAAGGACTGTGTAGACAAAGTATTTACTGTAATAAAAACATTAAACAACAAATATCTAGTGTAAAGGATTATCCAGGAAGAATCAGAATTTATAAAGAATAAGCACGTATTTATTATTGATCGGCACGAATACATTAAACTGCCAATTAAACTGAAAAGCATAGGCATTTATATGCGAAAATGAAGTTTGTAAATTGATTTCTTATAATATAGTAATAAGCATGAAACACATTTGTAGTAGTTTTTTAGGGATTTCGGTATTGTCTGTTTTTTCAGCAACAGCTCAGGAGGAAATTAAACGTCCGAATATTATTCATATCTTGATGGATGATGTAGGATATGATGATCTTAGTTGTTTTGGTAGTCGGGATATTAAGACTCCAAATATTGATGCTTTGGCAGAGAAAGGAATGAAGTTTACCGACTTTTATGCTCCGCATGGAACCAGTACACCATCACGCGCCGCACTTCTAACCGGAAGATATGCTCCCCGGGTAAATAATGGTACCGGCTTGTCTGTTTTATTTCCTCATACTCCGATAGGTCTTGAAGATGAAGACGAAGTTTGTATAGCCGAATTACTTAAAAAGCAGGGATACACAACTGGATTGATCGGTAAATGGCATCTGGGGCATTTACCTCAATACCTACCTGTAGTGCATGGATTTGATCAATTTTTAGGTATACCTTACCCAAACGACCATGGACCAGAGCGTTTGGGAGGAACTGGAGTTCGCCCCAACGGCATAAGCGATCCTGCAATACCGCTGATCCGGCAGAGTCAGGTTTTGAAGGAATGCGACAATAACGATCTTGCAGAATTACCGGCTTTGTTTCAGCGAGAGGCATGTAAATTTATCTATAATTCGGTAAAAGAAGGAAAAACATTTTACCTGCAATATTCCAATATCGAAACTCATACCCCATATTTCATACCGCGTGGATTTGAGGGAAAGAGCCAGGCAGGTGCTTTTGGTGATGCTGTAGAGTATCTGGATAATACGGTAGGTGTGATTCTGGATATGGTGAAGCGGATGAAAATAGAAGATAATACCTGGATTATAATAACCTCTGATAACGGACCGTTGATTCATAAAGATAAAGAGCTGGAGAATTGTTACGGCCGATTTGGAGAAACAGACCCCAATCGCAAGCATGTATTACGTGGTGGTAAATACCAGGAAAAGTATGATGGAGGTATAAGGGTGTCGTGTATTCTGACTTGGCCCGGGGTAATACCGGTGGGGAAGGAGTGTAATGAGTTAACAACCGGAATGGATTTATTTACAACTATGGCAGTTGTTGCAGGAGCAGAGATTCCGACCGACAGACCCATTGATGGAAAAAATATATTGCCTTTAATGAAAGGAGAGAAAAATGTTAAATCTCCCCATAAAGCGGTATTCGGTTTTCGCCCTCGCGGAGGTATAGAAAGCGTACGTTACCAACACTGGAAACTGATTATGCCTAAAACAGATCGTCAGGAAAAGAATTCTCCGGTAGAATTGTATAATTTGCAAAATGATTTGGGTGAAACAAATAATGTAGCAAATCAAAATCCTGATTTGGTAAAATTGATGATCCAAATGGGGGAAGATGCCGATAAGGCGATAAAAGAAAATAAAGAGATAAAATAAGATTTTATTAATAAGTTAGTACGTCCGATTTAATGAAATAATCTGTTAAGGTGCTATTTCTATTTTGTCTTCCGAATTCATTAATCTTATAGATCAAATATTAACAACATGATAAATCGTTTGTTTTATTTCTTTTCATTCCTATTTGTTTTTACGGTATGTGCAGCAAAGTCCAAAGAGAAATCTCTCTCGCTATGGTATGATAGTCCGGCCGGGAACTGGAATGAAGCTTTGCCCATAGGGAACGGACATTCGGGTGCTATGGTGTTTGGAGGCGTAGACTTTGAACGGTTACAGTTAAATGAGAATACGTTGTACAGTGGTGAGCCTTCCGTTATTTTTAAGGATGTAAAAGTTACTCCGGAAATGTTCGATAAAGTGACTGACCTGATGAAAGAAGAAAAATACAAAGAGGCAACCAACTTGGTATGTAAAAACTGGTTGGGACGCTTACATCAGTATTATCAACCTTTTGCAGATCTTCAAATTAAGAACAATAAATCTGGTAAAGTAAGCAATTACAAACGCGAGCTGGATATATCTGAGGCTATAGTTAGCACACAGTATGTGCAGAACGGAATAAAATATAAACGTGAAATCTTTGCTTCGAATCCCGAAAACGTGATCGTTGTACACTTGAAAAGTAATAAGCCGGAGGGTATTGATATTTCAATCAATTTCACATCAGAACATCCTACAGCTGTACAAAAAAGCAAGAACGACCGTTTAATTGTGCATGGGAAGGCCCCTGGATATGTGGAACGTCGTACATTTGAGCAGATAGAAGCTTGGGGCGACCAATATAAACATCCGGAATTGTATGACGAGAAGGGTAATCGTAAATTTGATAAACGTGTACTGTACGGAGACGAGATAGATAATAAAGGAATGTTGTTTGAGGCGCAAATCAAGCCGGTTTTACCTTCTGGAGGCGTTTGTGAAATTACAGATTCTGGCATACATGTTAGCGGAACAGATGAGGTTTATTTTGTAATGAGTTTGGCTACCAGTTATAATGGTTATGATAAAAGTCCAAGCAAGGAAGGTATTGATCCTGCACAGAAAGCAGGGGATATATTGGATAAAGCTGTTGCTTATGATTACTTGAATTTGAAAAAAAGACATCTGGATGATTATCATAATTTATTTGACAGAGTGAAGTTTGAACTGGTGTCTGACAAGAAGCAACTGGATTTACCTACGGATGAACGTATCATTCGTTTTGCAGAAAAAGCCGATCCCGCTCTTTCTGCTTTGCTGTTTCAGTACGGACGTTATCTGATCATTAGTGGTTCGCGTCAAAACGGTCAGCCGTTAAATCTTCAGGGATTATGGAATAAGGATATTGTACCACCCTGGAATTGCGGATACACGATGAATATTAATCTGGAGATGAATTATTGGATGGCCGAGGTTGCAAATTTGTCCGAATGCCAGGAGCCATTATTTACTCTGATAAAGGAATTGTCGGAAACCGGAACCGAGACGGCTCGTAATATGTATGGCAGACGAGGTTGGGTTGCCCATCATAATACTTCTCTGTGGCGTGAATCCTTACCCAACGACAATGTTCCTTCTGCATCTTTTTGGCCGATGGTACAAGGATGGTTGTGCAGCCATTTATGGGAACATTATCTTTATTCCGGCGATAAGGAATTTTTGAAAAAGACTGCTTACCCGTTAACCAAAGGTGCTGCCGAGTTTTTTGCCGATTGGTTAATTGATGACGGTAAGGGGCATTTAGTTACTCCGGTTGGCGTTTCTCCGGAAAATCAATTTATTGCACCGGACGGACAAGCAACAACCTTAAGCATGGGGCCTACGATGGATATGGCTATTATTCGTGAAACTTTCGAAAACACGGTCTTTATGGCAGAATTGCTTGATTTAGATTCTGACTTTCGTAAAGAACTGAAAGAAAAATTGCCTAGACTACTTCCTTATCAGATAGGTAGTCGCGGTCAGTTGCAAGAATGGATGTACGATTTTAAAGAACCGGATCCTACTCATCGTCATCTGTCTCATTTATATGGATTTTATCCGGGCAACCAAATTACTCCTGATAAAACACCCGATTTGTTTAATGCAGTAAAACAAACCCTGACTATTCGCGGCGATGCTGCCACTGGTTGGTCAATGGGTTGGAAGATAAATTGCTGGGCACGTTTATTAGACGGCAATCATGCTTACAAAATTATCAGGAACTTATTCAATCCGGTTCAGTTTGGACCGAAGAATAGAAACGGTGGAGGCTTATATAGTAACCTGCTTGATGCTTGTCCTCCTTTCCAGATTGATGGAAATTTTGGGTATACAGCTGGTGTTGCTGAAATGCTGATGCAAAGTCATGCCGGATTTATCCAGTTACTGCCAGCCTTACCCGATGTTTGGAGTAAAGGAGCTGTTTCGGGACTGAAAGCTCGTGGTAACTTTGAAGTATCGATGCAGTGGAAACAGGGGCAGCTTACCCAGGCAACCGTCCTCTCAAGCAAGGGAAAGGAGTGTCGTTTACGGACAGCTGTTCCGGTTACTATCAAGCAAGGACGTAATGTTATTGCATCTTCTTCTTCCATTACATTGAATGGAAAAAAGTATTACGAAACGGTCTTTGCAACTACAACAGGAGCCAGCTACCTGATAATTCCTGTTCAATAGATGATTTGTTCTTTCTTGTTTTTAATTGGATAAAGTAAAAAAACTAGAGTAGTTACGGTATAACAATACTTACTTCTTAAAAGATAAGAAAATACAATAATTAGCGGTGTTTATTCAATGGATTAGCGGGTGTAAAATTTACTTTTGCATTCAATGAAAATATTTTATTATGTTAACAGCAAAATTTTCCCCCATGAAATCTAATTTATTTATTCTGTTCGGCCTTTGTTTATTTTGTTCATTATCAGTATTTTCGCAAAGAAAAAATACGATAATTAAGGAGAAGATACCAGATGAAATTAGATCCAAACAAATTTCTGATATGCAATTTGGAATGTTTATCTGTTGGTCGTTTAGTACTTTTTCTGGAAAAGAATGGACAGGAGAAGAATTGCCTGTTGATTTTTTTAGAGCAACGAAATGTGATACAGACCAATGGGCTAAAGTTGCAAAGGAGGCCGGAATGAACTATATTTATGTTTTGACTAAACATCATGATGGTTTTTGTTTATGGGATACACAGACTACGGAACTAAAAGTGACAAATTCTCCTTTGAAAAAAGATGTTATGAAAATGTTACGTAAATCGTGCGACAAATACGGAATCAAATTGGGTATATATTATTCGGAAGGAGATTGGAACTGGCCGGGAGCTACACGTGGAAAAGGAGGCTCCGGCCGTGATGCAGGAGGAACCAACCCTGATATGAAAAAAGCTCAATTGAAGGAGTTATTGACGCAATATGGACCGATAGAACTAATCTGGTTTGACCATGCAGTTGGAGATGGAGGTTTATCTCACGAAGAAACAACCCGGTGGGTTCATCAATTCCAGCCGAACTGTTTTGTTGGATACAATCATGGTGAACCGTCTGGTAGGCTTTGTCTTCGGGAGATGGGGAAAGCTGGTAAATTGGGAGATATAAATTCAACCCAATATAATAAAGAACAAGAAAGTAGTTACAAAGGCTATTTGGTTGCAGAGTTTACTTACCCCATACTTCCTCCGCATAAAGGAGGTGCCAGTTGGTTTTATTCGTTGCCTAAACATGATAATTTATGTTATCCTGCAGATAAAATATTTAAGGATTATCAAGAGGCTGTTAAGTATGGAAATATTTTTTCTATCAACATAGGGCCGAATTATGAAGGAAAGATAAGGGACATTGATGTAAAAACGCTGAAAGAGGTAGGAAAATTAATAAAAGAACAGCAATTACAGGCATCCCGAAGCATTCGATAGATGATAAGTGAATAGTTTATCAAAGAAGAATATCTTTTTTCCTTTTTTGGTATTCTCCGGGAGGTATACCATAGTACTTTTTGAAAGATCTACAAAAATGAGCATCGTCTGTGAACCCTAGTTCATAGGCGATGTTTTTTATGGTTAGTTGTTTATCCGCTAATAATTGTAAAGCCGTATTCATCCGAAGGAGGGTGACATAGTTTGCGGGTGTCATATTTAGCGTATTCCTGAATACTTTGTGAAAATAATTAGGCGACATACAGCATAGGCTGGCCAGCTGCTCTAATTTGATAGGTTCTTTGTAGTATTGATTCATATATCGCATTGCTGGTTCTATTTTCTGAGTATTAAAAGAGTCAGATAGCAGATTTATAGGATGTTGAGTGAATAAATTTAAGGTGATGGATTGTAGCAAGGTTTGAATGCGTAAAATATTTAACGAGTATTCCCAGCTTGAAGAGCTTGTTGATGTAATCAATTTTTCCAGATCGGGTATTGAATCCGAAAAGTTTATGCTTTCTAATGGTAGCATAATGACAGTAGGTAGGGAGAGCAATCCCTGGTAAATAAATAAATCTTTAGGGATGAAGTGTAGCCATTGAGTTGAAAATGAATGATTGCAATACTGACGGATAAGTTTATTTCCATTAATGAAATATAAATTGTTTTTCTGCAATTTGTAAGATTGATTATCATCACAGATAAACGCTTCTCCTTCTGTTAATTGATATAATTTGAAACAGTTGTCTATTTCGGTATGTTTTTTGTTCCACGATGAATTGCCTATGTAATAACCACCAGTAAGAAGTTCATATGTTTGATTTAAATACAGCATATTTTGGCGTTTAGAATAAAATTATGCAATAATGTATTTTTTTGTACAAGATTAAGATTGGTAAAGATACTATTATTGTCTTTATTATAAAATGTATCCAATATGGAAAATACAAGATTTGGGGGATTTTAGCTTCTACAGAAGAAATAAATTAATTGATGTAAGTTCAGATGGTAATTAGCCATTTTAAAAGTTCAAAAATGGCTGATTGAATTTGTATTTAATTATTTTTTATTGATTAATTTGAATGAATAGCTTATTTTGTTATGCTGGTTTAGGTGTTTTGTTTAAATTATGTCTGGATATTCGTGTCTTTTCATGGATGAATAAGGTGTTTCTTTGTTTGGTGAAATATTGTATCTTTGTGTGATTTCTATTTATGTTTAATTATTTAAGACCAATGGTTGGTTGATGCCAGCTGTATTAAATTATGATTTGTATGAAAAAACGTGTAATGTGGTTGTTGTGTTTAATAGTCTCATTTGTTAGTGCCGGGGCGCAGACGGCGGATACTTTTTCCAACCCGGTGATTAAGGGTGATTTGGCTGATCCGTCGGTTATAAGGGTGGGGGATACCTATTATTTGACTGCCACCTCGTCTGAATGGGCTCCTTTTTATCCTGTGTATAAGTCGGCCGACCTGGTGAACTGGTCGCAGGTGGGCCATGTGTTCGATACCTTGCCGGACTGGCTGGTCTCTTCTTTTTGGGCGCCCGAATTGTATTTCCATAAAAACAAATATTACGCTTACTATACGGCCCGCCGTAAATCGGACGGTGTTTCGCTGATTGGTGTGGCCACCAGCAAGGATCCTGCCAAAGGTTTCGAGGATAAGGGAGTGCTGATAGAGCATGGCAAGGAGGCTATCGATGCTTTTGTGTTTGAAGATGAAGGGGCGTTGTATATCTCGTGGAAGGCGTACGGTTTGGATAACCGCCCTATCGAGTTGCTGTGCAGCCGGCTTTCGGACGACGGACTGAAGCTGGAGGGCGAACCTTTTCTGCTTCTGCGCGACGATGACCGGATCGGTATGGAGGGGCAGTGTATGTTTAAAAAGGATGGCTATTATTATATCTTGTATGCGGTTAAGGGGTGCTGCGGACCAAACAGCGATTATGCGGTGTATGCGGCACGGTCTAAATCAATCAAGGGGCCTTACGAGCTTTATCCGGCTAATCCTATCTTAGGCGGCGGAGGCGGTGTATTGTCGGCCGGACATGGAACGATGACTACCACTCCGAAAGGGCGTATGTTCTATATCTGTCACGCTTATTTCAAGGGGGCCGACTTCTACAATGGCCGCCAGCCCATACTGCAGGAGCTGAAGGTGAACGAGCAGGGATGGCCTTACTTTGTGTCGGGCAGTTTTGTGGCAGCGAAACAGTCGGTTCCTTTTGCCGGTACGGTGCAGCAGCCTGTACGGGGATTTGAGGATTCATTCGACGGAAAGGTGCTGAAGCGGGAGTGGACCTGGAATTATCCGGTGTCTGACGTGAAGCCGGTGCTTAAGAAGGGTTCGCTGCTTCTGAAGGGGATGCCCAAAAAGGGTAATGTGGATGTATCGGCTTTATGTCTTCGTCCGGTAGCGCCTGTCTATACGGTGGAGACCGAGGTGCTGAACCGTAACGGAAGTCTGAAAGGGATTACCTTTTATGGCGACGACAAGAACCTGGTTGCCTGGGGTTGCCAGGGGGGCCAGTTGGTACTGAAGCAGCTGAAGGAGGGAGAAGAACGTGTCCTTGCTTCCGTGCCTGTACCTGCGGGCAATGTGGGTGTTAAGATGGTGGTTACCGAGGGTTGCCGGGTGTCGTTCTTATGGCGCCATGCAGGCGGCAAGTGGAAGGCGCTGAATGGCTTCGACTCTGTTGATTATAGTTACCTGGTTAGATGGGACAGGGTGGCGCGTCCGGGACTTATCCATTGGGGTGCGGCAGCCGATTGGGCCGAGTTTGGTTTCTTTAAGATGGCTGTGCCTGAATAATGGGGGAGTTTTTCGTACCTTTGCGGCTTAATTGGTGTGAATGGATATGATAGACAAACAATATAAATATCTGTTGCTTGACCTGGATGGTACGATAACAGATTCCATGGAGGGGATAACCCGTTCGGTGCAGTATGCCCTGGGGCATTTTGGTATCGATGTTACAGATTTAAATTCGCTGCGCCCGTTTATCGGTCCCCCGCTGAAGGATTCTTTCAGGGATTTTTACGGGTTTACCGATGAAAAGGCAGAGGCTGCCCTTAGTAAGTACAGGGAGTATTTCTCTACCAAAGGGCTCTTTGAGAACCGGGTGTACGAGGGGATAGATGCTTTCCTGGCTTCGCAGCTCAATAAAGAGAGGAAGCTGTATGTGGCTACTTCCAAGCCGGAGGTGTTTGCCCGTCAGATTCTGGAGCACTTCAAGCTGGATGGGTATTTTACCTACATAGGGGGAAGTACCCTGGACGGGAGCCGTTCTTCCAAAACGGATGTGATCCGCTACGTGATGGATGTAAACGGACTGGACGATAACCAGGCGGTGGTTATGATTGGCGACCGTAAGCACGACATGGTGGGTGCCGGTAATAACGGGATCGATGCCATCGGGGTGTTGTACGGGTATGGCGACGAGGAGGAGCTTCGATCGGCAGGTGCCAGCTACATTGCTGCGTCTGTAGAAGATCTTGAGGCAATGCTTACATAGAACCGGAAGGTTTAGAGATAAAAAAATAGGGGTGAACCGTTGCTGGTTCACCCTTATTTGCAATACATCCTTTTACTCGTCTTTCTGACGCTCCACTTCGGCCAGAACATCTTTAAGCTGGATGCCTGCCTTAGCTGCTATTCCCTTGCCGCAGTTTTCGTCGGCTTGATAGAAGCGGGCGATGGCTCTGATCTTTATAAAATCGGGAACACCTTCCATGGCGGCTGCCACGTTGCTGTGGATGCGCTCTTTCTCGTCGGCCGGGACCAGCCGATACAGGTTACCAGGTTGGGTATAGTAATCTTTGTCTTCGCGGTGGTTGTAATTGAAGGCGGCTCCTTCGAGTGCCAATGCCGGTTCGTTGTACTGGCTGTTTTCAACCGGTCCTTCGAAGCTGTTGGGTTCGTAGTTTACGGTTCCTTTACCATTGTCGCCGGTGCGCATGGTACCGTCGTGGTGGTAGTTGTGGAACGGACAGCGGGGGGCGTTTACAGGCAGACTGCCGTGGTTGATACCTAGGCGATATCTGGCGGCATCGCCGTAGGCAAACAGGCGCCCTTGCAGCATCTTGTCCGGCGAGTAGCCTATGCCCGGCACAATACTGGCCGGATTGAAGGCGGCCTGTTCTACGGTAGCAAAGTAATTCTCCGGATTTTTATTCAGCTCCATGATACCCACTTCGATAAGCGGATAATCTTTCTGGCTCCATACCTTGGTGAGGTCGAAGGGGTTGAAGCCGCAGGCGTGGGCTTCTGCCTCGGGCATAATCTGGATGCACATCCTCCATTTGGGGAAATTGCCGGCGGTAATGTTGTTGTACAGGTCGCGCTGCGAATATTCGCGGTCGTCCGCTACAATACGGGCTGCCTCTTCGTTGGTGAAGTTGGCTATACCCTGCATGGATTTGAAGTGGAATTTCACCCAGAAGCGTTTATTTACGTCGTTGATGAAGCTGAAGGTGTGACTGCCGAATCCGTGCATCTGGCGCAGATTTTGCGGAATACCCCGGTCGCTCATCAGGATCATCACCTGGTGCAGGGATTCGGGAGACAGGCTCCAGAAGTCCCACGCGGCGGTATTGCTGCGAAGGTTGGTTTTAGGATCGCGCTTTTGGGTGTGGATGAAATCCGGAAATTTAAGCGGATCACGCAGGAAGAACACAGGAGTGTTGTTGCCCACCAGGTCCCAGTTACCCTCTTCTGTATAGAATTTGATGGCAAAGCCGCGTACATCACGCTCGGTATCAGCCGCTCCGCGTTCGCCGGCAACGGTAGAGAAGCGCAGGAAAAGATCGGTTTTCTTTCCTATTTTAGAAAAAATAGCTGCTTTGGTGTACATGGAAATGTCGTTCGTGATGGTAAGGGTGCCAAAAGCTCCCGATCCTTTGGCGTGTACCACTCGTTCGGGGATGCGTTCCCGGTTGAAGTGTGCCAGTTTCTCAATCATCCAGGCGTTCTGTAACAGAGCCGGGCCGTGCGGACCCGCGGTTTGGATATTCTGGTTGTCGCCAACCGGAGCACCGCTCTCAGTAGTTAGTTTCTTTTTTCCTTCCATATTAGATTGGTATTACTGTTAGTGGCAAATATAACGAAAAGAGGGTGGATAAAAAACAAAATTAAGTTAATATTTGTCTGAATTATTGCGTGTTAGCTTGTTGCAGAGCATACTTTCGGACGGTGTAGCCTTTTTGGACGGAATATCATTTAAACAATCTTAATTTTTTTGGCAGACTCTGTTTTTATCGTTAGATTCGTTTTTTAGAAAGTGACTTAAAAAGACCTGTATGGAACATTTAAATTATGGAGCGGTGGGTAATTGCCGTACTGCGGCATTGATATCCGACAAGGGGAGTATCGACTGGTTTTGTTTTCCGGATTTCGATTCTCCTTCTGTTTTTGGCAAATTACTGGATGAGAAGAAAGGGGGTAACATGAGTTTTGTTGTGGGGAATAACTACCGGATCTCGCAACGTTACCTGGAACATACCAATATATTATCTACCTTGTTTGAAGCTACCGAAGGTGCCTTCGAGGTGATCGATTTTATGCCCCGTTACAAGTTGCTGGATTACGACTACTACCTGCCCCCCGAATTGTACCGGTTGATACGGCTCAAGCGCGGTACACCCCGCTTCAGGGTGAATTACAACCCGGCGCTTAATTATGCCCGGGGTGAAGTGGGACATAAAACAGGTCCGGAGTATGTGAAGACTTACGCCAAGGCCAACGAGCGTGATACCATCTATCTCTATTCGGGTATTCCTTACGATGTTATTTTTAACCAGGAGGAGGTGTTGTTGCAACGCGACGAGTTTTTGCTGGTGTCGTACAACCAGAAACTGATTCCCATCGATATGAACCGGGTGAACCTGGAGTTTCAGCGCACCCGGCTTTACTGGATGAACTGGACCAACCGGTCGAAGAAGTACACGGCTTTCAACGAACAGATTGAACGTAGCATGCTGGTGCTTAAGCTGATGTCGTACCAGCGGAGCGGGGCCGTACTGGCTGCCCTTACCACCAGTCTGCCCGAATCCATTGGCGAAGTGCGTAACTGGGATTACCGGTTCTGCTGGCTGAGGGATGCCTCCATGTCCATCGAAACCCTTGTTAAGGTAGGGCACCGGGGGGCGGCCGAACGTTTTATCGCTTTTATCACCGGAATTTTGAATTCAAAATACGACCGTTTTCAGATTATGTACGGAATACGAGGGGAGAGGGTGCTTACGGAGTACGATCTGCCTCACCTGGCGGGATACAAGAACTCTAAGCCGGTGCGGGTAGGGAACGACGCCTAT
>Ga0209639_1002328_pt1 | contig 15332 bp, 14 predicted proteins | sample EPASupsiteHSE605_FD_187268 | JGI IMG/M metagenome (GOLD analysis project Ga0209639, IMG submission 187268) | Bioremediated contaminated groundwater from EPA Superfund site, New Mexico - Sample HSE6-05 (SPAdes) (version 2) | ecosystem: Environmental > Aquatic > Deep subsurface > Groundwater >...
TCTATTTCTATCACCTTATCAATATTTTTCAACCCGTCAATCAAGCCATAATCGAGCGGTTTCTTTTCAGAACGATAAAAATGCCTACTTAAAATTGGGTGTAAGGTTTCGTTTATCAAACTGGATTTGCCACTTCCGGAAACTCCGGTAACACAAATTAGTTTTCCCAGCGGTAGTTTAAGCGTAACATTCTTCAGATTATTTCCTTTTGCTCCTTTGAGAGTTAAAAAGCTACCATTTCCTTTTCTACGAACTTCAGGAATTTTTATATTGCGAATACCTTTCAGATACTCACAAGTAATTGTTTTACACTGAAGAATTTCTTCAGGAGTTCCCTGAGCAACTACCTTCCCGCCATTGATTCCTGCACCCGGACCAATATCCACAACATGATCAGCCGAAAGGATCATATCCTTATCATGCTCAACCACTATCACCGAATTACCCACATCACGCAAATCCTGTAATGCTTTGATTAATCTCGCATTATCCCGTTGATGCAATCCAATACTCGGTTCATCTAAAATGTACAATACCCCAACCAGTTTTGAACCAATCTGAGTAGCTAAACGAATACGCTGCGCTTCACCTCCCGATAAACTTCTGGATGTTCGGTTTAAAGTCAGGTATTCAATCCCCACTTCAAGTAAAAACCCAATACGAGTCTTAATTTCCCGAATAATTTCATGTGCAACAACCTTTTTACGTTCATCAAGCTTATCTTCCAGATTTTCAATCCATTGATACAGCTTAAGCAGATCATAATCTGATAGTTCTGCTATGTTTTTATCGTCTATTCTAAAATGGAGTGACTCCTTTTTTAATCGTTGACCATTACATTCCGGACAAACATGATTGTTCATAAATCCATTCGCCCATTTCTGAATGCTTTGGGGTGCGCTGTCTGTATTTTGATTTATAATAAAATTAATAACTCCTTCAAAATTGAGGGAATACGAAGACGTAATTCCCAAATATTCATTCTTCACTTTAATCACCTCGTCCGATCCGTAAAGAATCATATTTAAAGCTTCTTCAGGAATTTCTTCTACCGGAGTATCAAGTGTAAAATGATGTTTATACGCAATTGCTTCCAGCTGTTTAAAAATCCAGTTATTCTTATGTGTACCAAGTGGACTTAATCCTCCTTTACGAATAGACAAGGACGGATCGGGAATTATTTTATCAAGATCTATTTCAGAAACAACCCCTAAGCCATTACAGCGAGGACAGGCACCATAGGGTGAATTAAAGGAAAAACTGTTAGGCTCCGGTTCGTTGTACGAAATACCAGACACAGGACACATAAGTAACTTACTGAACCAATGTACACTGCTCTTTTTTTCATCATAAACCATCAACACTCCTTTACCTTGTTTCAATGCGGTTTGAACACTTTCTGTGATCCGTTGATGTGATGCTTCTGAGACTTGTACCCTATCAACAACCAACTCAATATCATGAATCTTATAACGATCAAGATACATCCCGAAAGATATCTCCTGAATTTCACCATCTACACGAACTTTAAGAAAACCCTGACGGCGAACCTGCTCAAACAACTCCCTGTAATGACCTTTCCTCCCTTTTATTAAAGGAGCCAATATGCTGATATTCTTTCCTGAAAACTGATTTTCAATCAATTGTACAATTTGCTGTTCGCTATAACGAACCATCTTCTCACCACTTACATACGAATATGCATCAGAAATACGAGCATAGAGTAAGCGAAGAAAATCGTAAATTTCGGTAATTGTTCCAACCGTAGAACGTGGGTTTTTCCCGGTAGTTTTTTGCTCGATAGAAATTACAGGACTTAATCCGTTGATTTTATCGACATCCGGACGTTCCATATTCCCAATAAACTGACGGGCATAAGCCGAAAAAGTCTCCATATATCGGCGTTGTCCTTCCGCATAAACAGTATCGAACGCCAGAGACGACTTCCCACTCCCGCTTAATCCAGTAATAACCACCAGCTTATCACGAGGAATTATCAAATCAACATTTCGAAGGTTATGAACCCGAGCCCCATAAATTTCGAGTTTTTCGTTGTTCTGCATAGTATCGTAAGAAATAAAGCAGGCAAAGTTACCTGTTTTCGGAATTGATTATTGTATCACCAAATAAGAATTCTGCATTCTTATTTTTTCTCAACATTTTAGAATATTGTATTGATTCCGGGTCAGGAATTTTAATCAGATATTCTGTTCGATTTTTATTGGTAAGTTTTGGTTTGCGAATCCAAGGATTAAGCTCTTTCAGTAATCTGTAGCTAACATTGTAAGATTTTGCAAAGTCAACCATATTGGTAATTGATGAGTCAATCTTTACCACTTTGTATTCAATTGGTTGGTATAAATCTTTAAAACGCAGATAGTAGCCATATTTTACAGCATTATTAAATAAAATTTTTGCACTCAATATCCGATAAAGATAGCGGGCAGTTTCATCATTTAAATAGAGATCATAGTAAGAACTCGACTTTTGAAATTCGAGTTGTTTTTTCACTCCGTATTCGCCCATATTGTATCCAGCAGCAGCAAGAGTCCAGTTGCCAAGCATATCTTTTGACCGTTGAAGATACTTACAGGCTGCTTCTGTTGCTTTTTCAAGATTATATCGTTCATCAACCTCTTCGCTGATTTCCAATCCGTAACGCTGGCCTGTTTCTTTCACAAATTGCCAGAAACCCGCTGCACCTGCTGATGAAGCTGCATTCAGAAAATGACTTTCAATCAATGCCAGATACTTAAAATCATCCGGAAGATTATTCTTTTTTAAAATCGGTTCAATAACCGGGAACCAACGATATGCACGTTTCATCAACAGCATAGTATTTGATTGCCAGAACGTATTTAGCAGCAATTCCCGCTCCAATCCTTCCCTGATGTAAAAAGTATCCAATGGAACGGCTTCTCCAGCAAAACTCAAACAGTTTGGAACCTCAGGGCTAAACAGACGATAATTTTCCTGATAGGCCATACGATATGAACTGTCAGTAGTTTTTTCACGGTTTGAACCCATGAAAAACAAAAACCAAAACACTAAAAATAAGCTGACTGACGAGTTAAGGACTAAAAATCCATAGAGAATTTTTCGTTTCATAGTTCCATTTTAAAATTCAACGCAAAGGTCAGGATAAAATTTCACTCCTGTATTCCAAAACAAAAATAAAGACTGCTCACGCCTGCATTCTAACCATTGTTTTTGACGTCTTAAAAACCAAACAAACTATGAAAAATAAGAAAGACATCAAACCCAGATAAATGCAAGAGAGCAGTCTTAATCTTTAGTACCGGAATCCCGGCTTAAAAAGGCCAGAACTGATTGTCGAACCAAATACTTTCTTTTAACTCCTCATTTAATTTATTCAGAAAATGATGATGACCCTTTTCCCAATCTGCAAGCATTTTGTACATCTCTTTTTCGTTAGGATCTTTCGCTGCTTCCGCACGATCACTATAAACTTTCACAGCCCGGGTTTCAAAATCTATTGCAGCACTAATTGCAGCGGCTTCAAAACTTGCAGCAGAAATCTGTTTCTTAATTTCTTTTGTAAAAACCGCAAGTGCAATTTCTTCATTTACGTCTGTTTCCGGAAGTTTGTTTTGAGCAAAAGAGCTATTTTGGGCATAGTGTGCAAATTGTTTTGACAGAAACTTGATGTGTTCTTCTTCCTCTTCTGCCATCATAGAAAAAACTTTCTTCACAGCAGGACTATCCGTTTTTTCGGCAATGTTTGAATAGAACACTTTCCCTCTACGTTCCAGAAGAATTGCTTCTTTTAAAATATCGATTGCAGTTTTTGAGTCCATAAAATATCGTGTTTAATTGTTTACATAGGGTTAATACATTTGAAACAAGCCGGATATATTTTTGTTTGAGCAATTCTGTGATAAATCATTATTTTTGTTAAAGATTTTCAATAGACCAGATCTTTATGCCAACATTAGCAATCCCTGAACAAAAGCTTATTAGTTTCTTTGAAGAAACCTTCCATAAAAAGCCTGAATCTATACAATTGCTCCCTCTTTCAGGTTCTAATCGTCGGTATTTCAGAATGAAATCCGGCAATTTTTATTGTTTGGCAGCTTATAATGAGAACCTCCGTGAAAACAATGCCTTCATCAAATTTACTGAGCATTTTTTATCAATAGGATTAGCTGTTCCCAAAATATATGCACAATGTCCAGATGATTTTTTATACTTAATTGAAGATCTGGGAGATACAACCCTATATCAACTTCTAACAGAAACTCGAAAAAGGAAAGAGCTTTCGCCTGAAGCATTACATGTGTATGAAAAAGTAGCTGAATTACTTCCCGAATTTCAAATAAAAGGAGCTGAAAATTTTGATTTTACAGTTTGTTACCCACGACAAAGTTTCGATCGGCAATCCATGATGTGGGATTTAAACTATTTTAAATATTATTTTTTAAAACTAGCTGGAATACAATTTGATGAACAGCATCTTGAAGACGATTTTAAAACCCTGTGTGATTTTTTACTTGAAGCACCCAAAGAGTATTTTCTCTATCGCGATTTTCAGTCCAGAAATATAATGTTGGTCGATAATAATCCATATTTTATTGATTATCAAGGAGGTAGAAAAGGAGCTTTGCATTATGATATTGCATCGCTTTTGTATGACGCAAAAGCAGATTTAGCACCAGAAATCCGTGAATACTTACTTACAAAATATCTGGATTCTCTGGAAAAAATGATTCCGGTAGATCGTTCCCAATTCCATCAACATTTCACAGGATTTGTACTGATTCGAATTCTTCAGGCATTTGGCGCATACGGATTCAGAGGATATTACGAACGTAAGGAACACTTTTTAAAAAGTATTCCTTACGCCGCCGAAAATCTAAAATATATTGTTGAAACATATGGGTTACCTGTTAAGCTACCGGTATTAGAAACAGCTATCAAACATATTATCAAGCAGTTTACATTTCAGGAATCTACAGATAAAAAAAATATTTTAACCGTTCAGATTACTTCTTTCTCTTATAAAAAAGGGATCCCGGAAGATAAAACGGGAAACGGAGGTGGCTTCGTTTTTGACTGCCGGGGATTACCCAACCCTGGAAGATACGATCAATACAAACAACTTACGGGCAAAGATGAAGCCGTTATTGCGTTTTTGAAAAAAGAGCCAGAAGCAGATCAATTTATAGCACTCACTCAAAATCTGGTTGACGCATCTGTAGAAAGATATATTGAACGAGGATTTACGAGTCTGATGGTAAATTTCGGATGTACCGGAGGGCAACATCGATCGGTATATTGCGCAGAAGCAATGTATAATCATCTAAAGTCCAAATATAAAATAAATATAAAGCTGAATCATCAAGAATTTCCTAGTATCTGATCAAAAAAAATAATCACAGCTATTCAAAAAATAAATCAGCTCAAAGCCTGTTTATTATTAAAAATTGATATATTTGCAATGTAAAATTTCACAATTCTATGAAGTATAAAATTGTTATTCAGGTTATTCTGGGAATAGTAGCGATTGGTCTATCGTATTGGATTTATGAAGGCATCATGAAACCAGAACGTTTTAAAACAGAAGTCTCAAAACGCAATGATGCAATTATTGAAAAACTGAAAGATATCCGCACTATTCAGATTGCATACAAAGGTGTTTATGCAAGATATTGCTCAAGCTTTGATACTCTTGCTATTTTTCTTGAAAAGGGGAAACTCCCGTTAGTTAAAAAAGAAGGTAACGTACCTGATACTTTAACGGAAGCTCAGGCGCTTAAAATGGGACTCGTAAAACGCGACACTGTTTATGTAAGTGCTTACGAATCACTATTTGGAAGCCAAGGAAAGAAAATTGATATTCAAAAGCTCAGGTATATTCCTTTCAGCCAAAATAAAGAATTTGAAATGAAAGCAAGCTCTGTAAACAAAGGAAATATACAAGTTCCTGTATTTGAAATACTTGCTCCATACGATTCATATATCAATGATATGGATGAACAGTTGGTTCGTAACCTCAATGTAAAAGCAAAAGATATGGATCGTTACGCTGGAATAAAACTGGGATCACTTGACGAACCATCTACGGACGGAAACTGGGAATAAACCTAAAACAATCTGCTTATGCTGGTAAAACATTTGGTTGCCACAGACAGCGATTTTGAAAAATATTTACCCGCACAATTAAGATTATCCATCCAATGTTCAACGGATGGATTTTCTTTTATTTTATTCTCATCACTTGAGAATAAAATTATCGAAATTGCTGATTTTGGACATGATGCTGAAGAGTGGGAAAGTGCGTTTTCCCGCATCAGGTTTGATCATTCTTACCTATTCAACGGGAATTATCAATCAATCAAAATACTGGTAGAGTCATCCTCCTTTTTGCTGGTTCCTGACCAATTTTACAAACAGGAAAACGAAACAAAACTCTTTGAAACAAGTTATCCTGTAAATAAAAAGCAGAAGCTACTGGTAGATAATCTGCCCAGGCTTAATTCAAAACTGATTTATGAAATTGATCAACGATTATCGATGTGGCTTGATCAACAATTTCCGAAGGCAATTATTACTTCACATCTTACTCATTGGATACGCTTAATCCATGCCGTGAATGCGTTGAATACATTCCCTTACAAAGTATTCATCAATATAAGAGATGGTTATTTTGATCTGGCAATTTTAGCAGAAGAAAGAATTGAACTAATCAATACCTTCCAGTTTAAAGCAGCAGAAGATGCAGTATATCATCTTTTAAACACCACACGAAGCCTGGGCAGAGATCCCGGTGTATTCAATCTTATCATCTCCGGAAAAATTGAACAGGATTCACTGCTATACAATCTACTATATAAATATGTAAAAAATATTGGTTTTGCACCAATGTTAAACCGTTTCGATAAGCCGGAAACATTAAAAACTACTTCACCTCATCTATATTATACGTTAATACACTCTGAAATATGCGAATCATAAGCGGATATTTAAAAGGGCGAAGACTTCCTGCAACCGAACTTCCAGCACGTCCAACAACTGATATGGCAAAGGAAGCTCTGTTCGATATCTTAAAAAATCTGGTTGATTATGACGAAACAAAAGCACTTGATCTCTTTGCCGGCACCGGGAACATCAGCTATGAAATGATTTCGAGAGGATGCAAACATGTACTTGCCGTTGAAAAAAATCCCAAATGTGCTGAATATATTCGTGAAGTTGGCAAATATCTGAAAATTGACAATCTCATGGTTTTAAAAACCGATGTATTCCAATTTTTGAAAACCGCAAAAAATGATTTTGACCTGATCTTTGCTGATCCTCCGTATGATTTGCCAGAATTAGCCTCACTTCCATCAAAAATTTTTGAAGCAGGGATTCTGAAAACAGGAGGCTGGTTTATTTTGGAACATCCTCAACAATATGACTTCTCTGAATCACCTTTCTTTCATCGCCATCGTAACTACGGAAAAGTAAACTTTACTTTTTTCCACATAGATGATATTGAAAATGAACAAATTAAGCAATAACTGGATAACAAAGCTTGAATTACAACCACATCCAGAAGGAGGCTATTTTAAAGAAACATATCGTTCGGATGAAATTGCAATTGAAGATGCTGCAAAACTTGGGTTTAACGGAAATCGTAATTTTTGCACTGCTATTTACTATCTTCTAGAAGGGGCTGACTTTTCGGCATTTCACCGTATAAAATCGGATGAGATGTGGCATTTTTATGCTGGTTCTCCACTTATAATTTATATGATTGATGGAGCAGGAAATTATCGTGAAATCATATTGGGGAACAACCCTCAATCTGATGAATATCCACAATTTACAGTTCCCAAAAATGTATGGTTTGCTGCAAAACCTGTTGAAGAATCCTCATTTTCGCTGATTGGGTGTACCGTTTCTCCCGGGTTTAACTTTGCCGATTTTGAATTGGCTCAAAAAGCAAATTTCATAAAACAATATCCTGATTTGAAAGAGATTATCATGAGATTCTGCCGATAAAAGAATGATTATTTGATACTGTCCGAAACCGGATTTCCCTCTTTAAAATATCGTACGTTTACCAGATTTCCTTTCCCATCAAAAAAAGTCTCTTTCCCATTTTTTAGATTTTTATCGTATTCTGCTATTCGTATAAGTTTCCCCAAATAATCATAACTTTTTTGAAGACCCTTTCCTTTCACAAAATATCCTTCCCCAATAACAACACCCTCCTCATCAAAATATGTCCATTTCCCTTCAAACAATCCCTTTTTGTAGCTCCCTTTAATTCTGATTTCTCCAGAAGGATAATAATGTAACGAAACACCTTCTAAGGTATCGTTTACATAATTGTCAACACTCATAAGATAACCTTCTTTATTCCAACGCTTTGATTTGCCATTCCGAAGGTTATTCGAATACATCTCCTCGCTTTCCCGATTGCCATTCGGATACCATCTACGATTAACCCCTATTAAGCTTCCATTGTCATATTCCGACACCATCATCTCTTTTCCGTTAGGATGATACCAAACAGCTCTACCATGTAAAGAATTTCCTTTATACGTTAGTTCTGATCTAACTTCTCCATTTTCATAATAATCAATCTTCGTTTTAGAACATGAAGTTAAAATTAACAATACTATTACAGGTAATACAATTAGAATGTCATTATTACGTTTCATAATCAAATTATTATGAGTGATCTAAAAAATTCATTATATAATGTGTAACTTTCAGAATAGTTTGTGCGTCCTATTCCTGAAAGCGCAAGCAAAGGTAAGACGAAAAATGCAGGTAAGATGAAAGCAATTGTATATGCGTTAATTTTTAGTGGGTTCTCGGGATTAAAATCATGTTCAGATTGTGTTTTACTTCGTTCTACAAATGAAAAAAACATTCAGGTTGAAGCAATTCACTATGAAATACCCTTACAAAATTTAAAAAATCCTCCTTATCCATTGCGAAAAAGTGGCATTCATATAAACCAAAGCAACACTGAAGCAAAGATACTTTTAACTCCGGAAAAAGAAACAGAAGGTCTTGCCAATCTTACTCCTGTAATGGCATTACCAGAAGATAAAGAGGTTGAGGAAGAAAAGGGATTTCCGGAACTACCTAAACTTTCTATTGTACATCAGGAGTTAAGCTTCTTTTTAAACAGACAAATATAGTTTTACATTATATATTTTTCTCATCATTCTCTCTTAAAGGCTGTCTGTAACGAGCAGCCTTTATTTTTAAAAACCAACAAGGCAGAAGATTTTTCCTCTGCCTTGTTAATTATGTTGAGTATAAGTTCTATTCAAGAATAGCTCTAACACCTGGCAATTCACGACCTTCGAGATATTCAAGCATTGCACCACCACCCGTAGACACATAACTTACCTGATCGGCAAGATTATACTGATTAATGGCTGCAACAGAATCACCACCACCAATTGCAGAAAATGCACCGCTAATGGTTGAACTTGCAACTGCAATAGCCATTGACTTGGTTCCTTGTTTGAATGATTCCATTTCAAATACACCCATTGGACCATTCCAAAGTACTGTTTGTGATTTATTAATAAGTTCAGCAAAGCGACGACAGCTTTTTGGACCAATATCTAAACCCATCCATTTATCCGGGATTTCATCTGCATTGCAAAGTTGAGTATTCGCTTCATCTGAAAACTGATCGGCACAAATAGCATCCGTTGGCAGGTATAGATTTACCCCTTTGAGCATCATTTCCTGAACCATTTCCCGGGCCATATCAATTTTATCATTTTCGATTAATGAATCACCCACATTTCCACCTAAAGCTTTAATAAATGTAAAAGCCATCCCTCCTCCAATAATCATATTATCAACCTTTGGAAGAAGATTTTTGATAATATCTATTTTTGAAGAAACTTTTGCGCCACCAATAATTGCTGTAAATGGAGGTTGTGCCTCATTTAAAAGCTTGTTTAGATTACGAATTTCATTTTCAAGAAGTAATCCAAAATATTTTGCATTTGGAAAAAATCTAGCAATGGTTGCGGTTGAGGCATGTTCACGATGAGCTGTACCAAAAGCATCGTTAATATATGCATCACCCATGGACGCCAGTCTTTTTGCAAATTCCTCGTCTCCAGCTATTTCTTCAGGATAGAAACGCAGGTTTTCCATAAGCATTACATCTCCGGGTTTTAGTTCTTTGGCTACATCGAGAGTCCTCTGACCAAAGAGTTCCCGGGTCAAAATAATATTCCGATTGAGCAATTTTGAAAGATAGGGTGCTATTGGGGTAAGCGAATAATCCATTTCGAAACCACCTGTTGGACGCCCTAGGTGCGACATCAATATTACGGAACCTCCATCATGCAATACTTTGTTGATAGTTGGAAGAGATTCGCGAATACGCGTATCGTCAGTAATCTGACGATTGTGATTCAAAGGAACGTTAAAATCGACACGAATCAACACCTTCTTTCCTTTGAAATTCACATTGCTGATTTGCTTTGAACTGAAATTCATAACGTTAAGCATTTAATGATTCCTGATTATAAAGGTATGTAAAAAAGCAATACGAACAGACGTTCCGGGTTAAACTTTAGTAAACTCTTTGAATACAAAGCTAAACTTCAACATGTTGCACCCTATTTGAATCGATGATTCAAAACAGATTATACCCTGTTCTATCGTTAATAGATATAAACCGCATTTCGTCCGGATACAAATTGTAATTTTGCAGCTATTCAAAATAGTAATCTATGCCTCATTTTTCAGGAACATTTGCAACAAAGCTACCGGGAACAGATACATCCATTTTTGCGATAATGTCAGCATTATCACATGAACATAATGCAATTAATCTATCGCAGGGTTTTCCTGATTTTGACGTTTCAGATAAACTTATTGCCCTGGTTCAAGAGCAGATGCATAAAGGGCTGAATCAGTATGCTCCCATGCCGGGAATTTTGCTGCTACGTGAACAAATTGCCCTAAAAACAGAAAAACTCTACGGAGCTGTTTATCATCCTGAAAAAGAAATCAACATTACGGCCGGGGCTACTCAGGCATTATTTTCGATCATCACTGCGATTATTCACGAAGGTGACGAAGCCATTATCCTTGAGCCTGCATACGACAGCTATGCCCCAACGGTAAAGCTTTGCGGTGGCATTCCGGTTCATGTACCACTTGAACTTCCCGATTATCATGTAAACTGGGAGCTTGTGAAGAAAGTTATTAATCAGAAAACCAGGATGATTGTCATTAACACTCCCCATAATCCTACCGGAAGTATTCTGAGCGATGATGATTTAAAGGCACTGGCAAAACTTACCAAAAATACTGATATAATTATCCTGAGTGATGAAGTGTACGAACATCTGATATTCGACAATATTCGTCACGAAAGTGCCTGCCGGTATCCAGAATTGGTTGAACGTAGCTTTGTTGTGAGCTCGTTTGGGAAAACATTTCATGCCACAGGGTGGAAAATGGGGTATGTACTCGCTCCTGAAAATTTGATGAAAGAGTTTCGGAAAGTGCATCAGTTTACTGTTTTTGCCTGCAATACTCCGGTTCAGTATGCAATAGCTGAGTATCTGAAAGATGAAGCAAATTATCTTCATCTGAACCAATTTTATCAGGACAAACGAGACCTGTTTCTGAAATTAATTCAAGGCTCAAGATTTGAAATAGTACCCTGTCGCGGAACCTATTTTCAGGTATTAAACTATAACAGAATCTCTGATGAAAAAGAGATAGATTTTGCCAAACGCTTAACCATTGAGCATAAAATTGCTTCAATTCCAATTTCACCTTTTTATCAGAAAGCCATCAACAATAAAAATCTCCGGTTTTGCTTTGCCAAAAAGGACGAAACATTGATGAAAGCTGCTGAAATTCTTGTAAAAATTTAAGGAATGAGGCAACGATAGGCCACATACTAATCTGTCAGTACAATCGTTTTTATGAACATTGCGATGTTTATAAAAGTCGCAAAACAAAAAAGGGAAAACCAAAGGAATGGCTATATTAGCCAGCTATAAAACAAAGAAAAAAATGCTAGCAGGAGTTCTTTTACAAATCGTAGAATCAGGTGCAGTAGCTGATACGCTAAATACTGCCACACAAGCTGTACATACTGTGGCTCAAGGCCCGGTAGAAGAAAAAATGAGTTTACTAAGTTTAGTTATGAAAGGTGGAGTTATTATGATTCCCCTGTTGATTCTTTCGCTCATAACAGTTTATGTATTTATTGAACGATATATGCTAATCAAAAAAGCATCCAAAGAGAATCATGATTTTATCAACAGCATCCGTGACTTTGTACTTAACGACCGTTTAGATTCCGCACTTTCGCTTTGCAAATCAACACAAAGCCCGATAGCCAGAATGATTGAGAAAGGGCTAAATCGTGTAGGTCGTCCATTGAAAGAAATTGAAGAGTCTATTGAGATTGTGGGTAAATTTGAAGTTTACAAACTGGAAAAAAACCTTGTGATTCTGGCAATCATTGCAGGGATTGCTCCTATGTTTGGATTTATCGGTACAATTATCGGGGTTATCAAGATTTTCCATGACATCTCGCTTGCCGGCGATGTAAGTATTTCGAGTGTTTCGGCAGGTTTGTATGCCAAAATGGTTTCAAGTGCCGGCGGTCTTATCGTAGGGATTATCTCCTTTATCTGTTACCATTGGCTGAATATCATGATTGAAAAGATTGTTCAGAAAATGGAATATAACGCGGTTAATTTTATCGATCTACTTCAAGAACCTTCAAAATGAAATTAAGAAGCAGAACCAAAATAACAGCCGAAGTGGCTACCAGTTCGATGAATGACATTATGTTCTTTTTAATGTTGTTCTTTCTAATTATGTCCACTTTGTTGAATCCAAATGTTATTAAACTTTCTCTTCCGAGTTCAAAACACAATCAAACTCTGCATCAAAAAGAAGTCTCACTCTCTATAACCAAAGAGCGGCAATTTTTCATCAATAACAAACCTATTGCCTTTGAGCAAATAGAAAGTGAATTGATTAATGAGTTAAAAGATGCCCGCGAAGCAACCGTAATTCTCAGGTGTGATAATACCAGAACGGTTCAGGATTTAGTGGATGTTCTCGAAATCGGAAATAAGTTGAAGATAAAGATGATTCTTGCAACAAAAGCACCCAATGGAGCAGCTCAACAATAATAAGGAAGTTGTACGGAATAATGTTTTTGGCATTGCCGGATCAATCGGGTTTCACTTGGTTTTGATCGTGCTTTTGCTTTTGTCCTACTACAAAACTCCCAATCCTCCTTTTCCTGATACCGACGGAGGCGGTGGTGGCGGTCTTGGTATTGAAGTAAATTTGGGAAATTCAGACAATGGGATGGGCGATGTAGCCAATAATATGATTTCGTTCCCCGAATTTAAATCGAATCTTCAGGAAATCGAAAATCCACCTGATGTTTTCCCTAAATCAACGGAAACTATTAATAGTGATTATGTAACTTCGGAACATGGCGAAGCTACCTCGATCAATCAAAATCAGAAAAAGAATCCTGTTGAAACGAGTGAAGAAGCGGTAAATCCGAATTACCTTTATCATAAAAAGAAACCAAACAGTGATGGTACTACAGGCAAAGAAGGGAATCAGGGTGATCCAAACGGAGATCCGAATAGCAAGTACTATTACAAAGGATCCGGGGCTGGCTCGGGCACAGGAACTGGCTCGGGAATAGGTTCTGGCACAGGTTCTGGAATAGGCAGCGGTAATGGGAGTGGTATTGGCACAGGTAATGGGAGTGGTATTTCATTTAAACTGAACGGAAGAGTTTCGCGTGCGTTGCCTAAACCTGACTATTCATCGAATGATCAGGGAACCGTTGTTGTAAAAATATGGGTAAACCAAAAGGGAGAAGTTACCCAGGTGCAGGCCGGAGAACGTGGAACAACGACCACCGATCGTAACTTATGGCGGCAGGCTGAAGATGCCGCTTCAAAATCAAAATTCAGTGCAAATCCGGATGCTCCCGAGGAGCAGATTGGAACTATTACCTATAAGTTTATCAAATTAAATTAGTATTCTGAAATCATGAATCAATATCAGGAAGTGCTGGACTATATGTTCAGCGCTTTGCCTATGTTTCACCGCATTGGCGTAGCCGCTTATAAAGCAAATCTGGACAATACACACGCTCTGATGGAGTATTTGCATCATCCTGAAACAAAATTCAAAACCATACATATAGCCGGAACGAATGGTAAAGGTTCTACTTCACACATGCTGGCATCCATATTTCAGGAAGCCGGATATAAAACCGGACTCTACACCTCTCCTCATTTGCGCGACTTCAGAGAACGCATCCGCATTAACGGAGAGATGATTCCGGAAGAGAAGGTTATCACATTTGTGAATAAACATAAGGCATTTTTTGACACTTTACATCCCTCTTTTTTTGAAATGACCGTAGGGCTGGCTTTCAATTATTTTGCGAATGAAAAGGTTGATATTGCCATTATAGAAACCGGGCTGGGTGGCCGACTGGATTCCACCAACGTTATATTGTCCGAAATAGCTGTAATTACAAACATCGGGAAAGATCATACCCAATTTCTGGGCGACACACTTGAAAAAATTGCTTCGGAAAAAGCAGGCATTATTAAACCTGGCATTCCCGTAGTGATTGGAGAAACACATCCTGAAACAAAAATTGTTTTCCACAACAAAGCTTCAGAGTGCAATTCTCCGCTCCTCTTTGCTGATCAGAAATACAAAATGGTCTGCAATGGTTATCACTCTGAATCACAACGCACATTCCTCAGTATGGAAGTTTTATTTCCAGATGGTAGTGTGCACTATTTCGAAAGTGAGTTATCCGGAATCTATCAAACCAAAAATATCCTTACTGCACTTGCAGCGGCTTACGAGCTAAAAAGCAAGGGATGGAGATTATCAGAAAAAGCTATAGAAAACGGGATTCGGCATGCTGCCACTAATACCGGACTAATGGGACGATGGCAGATTCTCGGACAAAAACCGCTTACGGTTTGCGATACAGCACACAATGTTCACGGTATAATCGAAGTTTTGAAGCAACTCGAAAAAATTAAATTTCAGAAACTTCATATTGTGTTTGGAATGGTAGATGATAAAGATATAAGTGGCGTACTGGAACTGATGCCCAAAGAAGCAATTTATTATTTCTGTAAAGCAGGCATTCCCCGTGCTATGAATGCTCAAAAACTTGCTACAATCGCCGGAGAATCGGGACTTAATGGAAAAACCTGCACTACTGTGAATGATGCACTGCAACAGGCTCGCGAACAGGCTCAACCCAATGATATGATTTACATTGGAGGGAGCACCTTTGTAAA
>Ga0209639_1002337_pt1 | contig 15270 bp, 16 predicted proteins | sample EPASupsiteHSE605_FD_187268 | JGI IMG/M metagenome (GOLD analysis project Ga0209639, IMG submission 187268) | Bioremediated contaminated groundwater from EPA Superfund site, New Mexico - Sample HSE6-05 (SPAdes) (version 2) | ecosystem: Environmental > Aquatic > Deep subsurface > Groundwater >...
ATTACAGGTACAAGTAGATTTTTTAGAACGGGTGTCCAGTCAAATATAGCCAGAGCAAGGAGATTGGACATGGTCGATAAAAACTATGAAAAATTATCAATATCAGAGCAATGCAGGCTTTTACAGGTAAGCAGGTCGACGTTTTACTATACGCCAATACCTGACAGCGAATATGAGCTTGATTTAATGGCAAAGATAGATGAGCTACATTTAAACAGACCTTATCTTGGCTCAAGAGGAATAAAACGGTTTCTTAAAAGGCAAGGAATTATTGTTAATCGTAAGAGAATACAACGATTAATGAGAAAAATGGGTATAGAGTCGATTTATCGAAAAATCAAGACAAGCAAACGCAATCTAAATCATAAAACATACCCGTATTTACTTAAAGGATTACAAATCAACAGACCAAATCAGGTATGGGTATCAGATATCACGTATATTCCAATGAAAAGAGGCTTTGTTTATCTTGCAGCAATAATGGACTTGTACTCAAGACATATTTTATCGTGGAAAGTATCAAATACGCTTGATACAAGCTTCTGTATTGATGCACTTGAAGAAGCTTTGTCTAAATATGGCGTTCCTGAAATATTCAATTCAGATCAGGGATGTCAGTTTACCAGCCTGATATTTACAGAAACGCTTTTAGAAAAAGGTATTAAGATAAGTATGGACGGCAAAGGCAGGTGTATTGATAATATTTTCATAGAAAGATTCTGGAAAAGCTTGAAATACGAAGAAGTTTATTCAAAAGCTTATGACACGGTAAAAGAAGCTGTATTCAGTATTGGAGAATATATCTGGGATTACAATAACCAAAGACCACATTCCTCACTGGATGACAAAACTCCTGCTGAGGCATATTTTAATGTTAATATTCCAGATAATGATTTTGTGTTAATTTAGGTACGATAAAATATTATTACAACTGAGCAATTATTATGTCTTAAATCTCTAACAAATTTGTCCAACTAACGGGATCCACTTCAAACCCCATCTTCGTCAAGACTTCCATCTGTAAATACTTTTGTTTTAAAACGCAAAATGTTTCACAGTATTCAACCGCTGCCTGCCGAACTATTGCCTTTTGAAACAGTTGATATATTTCCAAAAGTTGAAGGGTTTATTCAGAGTATTTATGTTGACAGAGGTTCTTTTGTAAAAAAAGGACAGCTTCTTGCTATACTAATTGCACCTGAAATGGAATCTCAAATCGGCGAAGCACGTTTTAAGGTAAGAACAGCCGAAGCGCAATATTTAGAAGCTAGAGCCAAATACATTTCTGATCTAGCTGTTTATGAAAAAATCGCTTTTGCCGCAAAGACTCCAGGTGTTATTTCTCCCAATGATCTGGAAATTGCAAAATTAACAGCAGCAGCATCAAAATCACGTGCAGATTCATTCAAAAAAAGTATACAGGCATCCAAAAATGCTCTCACTACACTTGAGAGAATTTATAAATATTTAACTATTACTGCTCCTGTAGATGGTGTCGTAACAACCAGAAATTTGCATCCCGGAGCTTTTGTAGGTCCTTCAGGAGCTGGCGCCAACAATCCTATATTCCGTATTGATATGTTGTCTCATTTGCGTCTGGTAATTCCTGTGCCGGAAAGGTATTTTACAAGCGTTAAAATAGGTGACAAATTTAATTTTACTGTGCCTGCTTATCCCGATAGGACTTTTACTGCAACAGTTAGTCGTCCTTCATATTCCCTTGATACCAAATACAGAACAGAATATGTTGAACTTGATTACTATAATTTAAATAATGAAATAAAGATTACTTCAGGGATGTTTGCGACTGTTTTATGGGCAGTAAAGCGTAATTATCCAACTTTTGTCGTTCCTGCAAGTGCAATTGCGAATACAACTGAAAGAACATTCGTAATAAATGTAAAAAACGATGTAGCACATTGGATAGAGGTTAAAAGAGGATTTACCAGAGGCAATGAAGTAGAAGTATTTGGTAATCTTAATGATGGCGACAAGCTTGTAAAAGTTGCTACTGATGAGCTGCAGAATGGAACAAGAGTTACTGTTAGATAGTAAAAATAGAAGGACCTTTGCATTACTACATATAGGTAATATATGTAATGTCCTTTTTTAGCAAATTTACCTACGATTAACTCTGTAATTTAATAAATTAAGAAACGAGTTGCAAAAAGTCATTAATTAATTAAAATTTACCGGCTTTTTTCAGCTCCTGCTTGCGTATATGAAAATAAAACCTGAAATATTTTTAATAAATAATTATATGAAGAGACTGTTGCATAACTTCAAAAAAGCAGCATTTTGTGCAATCCGGTGTCTAGGCACTGTCGCCGGCATGAATGAGTTATGCGAGCCAAGTCGAAAGCTCATCCGCTTCTGCTGTGGCTCGCTTGCACTCAAACTGCCGCACTCCTCGCTGCCACCACTGTCTTTCACCTTTTCAAGGGTTGACAATTGCATAACTAGAAAAAACAAATTTTCACTCGTTTGCAATGGTCTCATGAATATTTTAGCTTTAGCATTTTGCTTAAGTGTAATTTTTTCCTTTAATTTTCAGGCTTTTGCCCAGGAGTTGAATGATCAGCCTGTACTACAACAGGAAGTTGAACAGGTTATAGAACTTAAATTACCTGACAATAACAATTTTATTGATATAGCGAATCAAAATCAGCAAGGGGGGGCAGTAAATCAGAGCCAATTGGGAAAAGATATTATACTTGGCCAAATTATGCATTTACCTACTTTTGAACAGGCTACGATAAGCAATTACGCTGCAGCTGATGTATTTGGTTTAAGGCCTAAGCTTTCAAAACACGGAATTTCTATAATCGTAAATTACATGAATAATAATTTTCAAAAATTACATGGTGGAATGAACCCGTCAAATAAGCCTGTTGCACAGGGTTTGACAAGTGTTGCACTGGGACTGGACACAGAAAAATTAACTCATCACTGGAAAGGAGGTGCAATTTACACATTGTTTCAAAATAGCACAGGCGCCAGTATAGATCAGGATTATGTTGGTGATATTCTGGCAATAAACAATTTTGATTCAAGACCAGTTACTGTGTTAACAGAATATTGGGTCAGGCAAAGTTTGTTTTCTGATAAAGTAAGGATAAAGTTCGGAAAACAGGATGCCAATTTTGACCTTTCAGTTATGGGTCCCGGGGTAAAATTTATGAATGCTGCCTTCCTTTCTTCCAGAACAATTCCTATTCCTACATTTCCTGACACAGGAGGGGGAATTTCAGGAGTAATTCAGCCCAATAAATCATTTGCAGTCAGGGCTGGCTGGTTTAAATCCATTAATCCGTATAGATCAACGGAAGTTCATGAATTATTTACCAAAAGTGGACATTTTACGATAGCTGAAATAAATTTATTCCCGGACTATAAACATATTCAAGGAAAACAACTATATGGTTTCTGGCAGGATACCAGTAAAATAGACAGCTTGTCAAATCCAGGGGGAACAGTTTCATCTAATTTTGGGTTGTATGCTGGCTTTAATCCTCTTGTATTAAAAGAAAATAAAAAAGAAAATGATACACAGGGATTATCTTTTGTAGGTCAACTTGGATGGGCACCTCAGGATAGGAATCCTGTCACAAGAACATATGCTTTCGGAGTTTCGTATCAGGGACTGGTGCCAAAACGGGATCAGGATGCAGTAGGTATAGGAGCCGGATTTGCCAGTTTTAGCAAGTATATAAGCGGAGCCAGAACAGAAACAGCTATAGAAACATTTTATTTATTCCAGCTAAAACCCTGGCTGTTTATCCAACCTGACTTTCAAATTATATTCCATCCGGGCGGGATCTATAAAAACGCTTACGTGTTAGCGGTGAGAAGTGTCCTTACCCTTTAAATTATTAACCATGCTTTTTGATAAGATTTCAGTAATATGTTTTTTATACATTTCGTAAGCTCTGTAAATTGTTTCAATCACATTTTCTTCACTAATATTTTGAGGATCAACTCCTTTCAAAGTACAGGATACCGCTTGATGTAATTCTTGTTCTTGCGTCATTTCAGAGTTAATTTTTATCGGCTTTCCAAATATTTTTATCTGTTTGCCTCTAATTATTAAATCTTTTTTTTCCCTTTCCGGTGGACGAATGATTACACACAGTCTTGATTCCGAATTAAAATCTTCACTTGTAATTTTAACTTCCTGACTTTCAAATATATCTTTAAGAGGAAAATTATCTTTTATAAGAGTATCCCTTTGCCCAATTACACTATCAATTACAATACCACATTTGTTCCCAAGCTTCTTTTCAATATCTGGAGCCTTAGTTACTGCACAAAAAGCTGGTGAATACCTTCTTTCAACCTGCATAATCTGTTCCCCTATATTTGAATTTAACTTATTTTAGTACAATAATAAAGTTTTGTAAAAAAGAGACTAAAAAACGTAACATTCTTCGGGTTTTCAGCTTTAATTGATTAGTAATACATTCTATTAATATTAAGGAGTTTCACATGATCTTAACCCCAATGCCAGTACAGGATGTTCAAATTAATTCTGTCAAACCTCCTGTCGTTAACAGTATTATAGTAAGTAATCCAGACAATAAAGCAGTAACGGCAGTTTCAAAAAAAGCTGTATTGTCACACAAAAATAATAAATATACTTTATGCTGCCATGTAAAATCTAAAAATAATTTAAAAGTTGATTTAAGTGGTTCAGATAGCAATAAAATCGGACAGGAAGGCGTTAATTTGGACACCGCATTTGCAGTTTATAATAGCCCGTTGAAAAATTCTGTAAACAGGCTCGTAAAAGATAAAAATGTTGATAATCAATGGTTAAAATGGATAGATTTGCCTGACAAACAAATGGCAAAAGCGCAGGGAATCCAGCAATTTGTTGAACAGAATGTTAGAAACAAATTTGATGATGTGGTTGTACTTGGTATAGGTGGATCGTCTCTGGGGCCAAAGGCTTTAGTTAATGCGCTCACTGATTCTGAATGGAATTTGCTTGCAAAAGAACAAAGAAACGGTTATCCCAGAATACATTTTATAGAAAATATCGATCCTGACAGATTTAGTGAAATTATGGATAGGTTAAACCTGAAAAATACCCTGGTTTTAACTATTTCTAAATCGGGAAAAACTCCAGAGACTTCTGCTACTTTCTTAAATACACGTGAAAGATTTATGGATGCAGCTGCAAAAGGGATTATTCCACAATGTGAGTTAAAAAATCATTTCGTTGCTGTAACAGATAAAAATCCTGAAAAGAGTGTCTTAAAACAGGAAGCTGTTAAAAACGGTTATAAAACATACGAAGTACCCGACGATGTAGGCGGCAGATTTTCTGTATTTTCTGATGTAGGACTTATTCCTGCTGCAATGGTTGGTATAAACATTACTGACTTCTTAAAAGGCGCTTCTGATATGTCAAAAGTTTGTAGCTGCACAAAAAATATCAAGGAAAATCCTGCTGCAACTCAGGCGCTTGTACAGTTCTTAATGTATCAGAAGGGCAAAGAATACAGTGTTTTGATGCCTTATTCAGACAAACTGGCTCTCGTTTCTGACTGGTATGCTCAGCTCTGGGCAGAATCACTGGGCAAAAAAGAAAATAAAGACGGCAAGATTGTTCATTCAAATTATACGCCAATAAAAGCGCTTGGTGCTATAGACCAGCATTCACAGCTTCAACTGTGGAGAGAAGGCAAAAATGACAAAGTATTTACTTTTATAACGGTTAAAGACTTTAATAAAGTTGTTCCTATAGCAAACAATCAGGAGAATATTCCTGAATCTTTAGGTTATATGAAACATAATTCAATCAATGACCTGATAAAAGAAGAGTCAAAAGCAACAACCCTTGTACTTCAAAAAGATCAGAGACCTGTAATTAATATTGACATACCGAAAGTTGATGCATATAATCTGGGACAGTTAATGCAGATGTTCCTGTTCCAGACAGCAATCGTCGGAGAACTGCAAGGATTAGGAATAAATACTTTCCTGCAACCGGCTGTTGAAGAAGGAAAGCAGATAACCAAAGTAAATATGGGAACTCTTTCCAAGCAGAAAGAATCTCAAGGTTGTAAAAAATAGTAATTTTATATACAAAACAAGGGGCTGTGTCCCCTTGTTTTGTATATAAATTGTTGATAATAAAAGTAGGATTGGCAAAAACTTGATTATAAATCAAATATAACAATTCTGTAGTTTTATTTATCTACCATCAGCAGTTTATAGGTACTTGCAGTTCAAAATGGTGAACTGTGTTCACCATTTTGAACTGCAACTCTGGCATTTATTGCGAACCATTATTTTTATTGAGTTTTTATAAAAAACTTCTGGAAAATATATTAAATTTAAAATTTATCAAATATAATTAATATAGATAATGAAAGGAAAAAAGTTTGTTTAATATTGAACATAAATGTAGAAAAGATTGTAATTTTAAAAGGCATTTTATAAAAAATGTACAGTCAAGTATTGAATTTAGCGAATTAGATATTGATAAAATCGAAAATAATAGTGCAGAATTGATTAAAAGGTTAGAATCTTTTGGTTATTTTGTCACAAGCAAAATAAATAAAATGTATCTACTACAAAAAAATGAATCAGAGTTTGAACCATCCATAAAAGTCATTGGAATTGATTTTGAAAATAAGGATGAACAAAAAAGTTTAAAAATTATTGAAAATTCAGTTGTTTTTTCTGATTCTAATTACGATAGATTTGAAATACATATCAAAATATTTGAAAAAATATTACAAGAAATATCTAAAACTTTAAATATCTCAGACGTAAAGAGTATCGGATTAAAAAAAGTAAATTCAATTATACTTACTCCTTTGTCTAATTATAAAGAATCTTTCGAATTTTTTAAACCTTTTAATTTTAGTATTTTAAATTCTGACTTAGATATAAATAATGCGTTTAAATTATCAGATCAATCTGTTTCTTTTGAAGAAGATAATCTTAAAGGTTACATAAAAAGTTCACTAAAAAAGTTAACCAGAGAAAATTCTTACAAAGCACTTATAGAATTTAATTTAATTAATAATCTTTGCGAAAAAATATCACTAAAGGAAGCTATTGCTAACTATTTTAAACAATTAAACGATAAAAATTATGATTTATTTGTTTGGTCATTAGAACAAAAAATGAAAAATTGCCTCATACAGGAGGAAACTTGCCATGAGTGAACGTCAAAAACTAGATGCTATTAATGTTACTAGTGGTTGTACAATTCCAAATCAAGATTTTGAAGATGTAAAAGAAGATATCTTTGCAAATCATTGGTCAACATTGTTTGAACAGGATTATCCATGGAGAAATCCTAGTCTAGAAGAACCTAATTCTTATCAGTTTATTTTTAATGCTAAACCTTGTACGTATTTGACGTTAGATCAAATGGAAGAATTAGCAGGCAATATACGAATTAAAACAGGTCATTTCGATGATAATGTAGTTGATGTCATTGATATTGCCAAAAAATTAGGATATAAAGTATTTGAGGTTAATTTCAATGATAATAATATATCTGGAATGGTGGATAATGCAGAAAAAGCTATATATATAAATTCCATGGATTCGTATGTAAGAAAAAGATTTACTATTGCTCATGAATTAGCCCATGTTTTATTAAATCATGTTAGTAACCATATAATTGATTATCGTAAATATTATGAAGGCTATAATTCTGAAGAATATCAAGCAAATATGCTAGCGTCAACTTTATTGATGCCTAAAGACCATATATCTAAGTATTGGGATTTTACAAAAAACTTAAGTGAAATAGCTAATGTATTTAGTGTTTCTAAAGCTGCTGTTGCTATTAGGCTTATTCAATTAGGATTATTGGAAGATGAGTGATCTGAATAATTTATATAGTGAAATTAAATCAGATATTGATAAAGCAAAGAATAAAAGTCTTGAAGATTTACAACAAGAACAGAAAGTTAAACAAGCAGAATTTCAGAGTTTAAAGCAAAATATTAATTCCAATAAGCTTGTTCAGGTGGATTCGCAAAAAGAACTTCAAATAGTTAGAGATGAAGCTGATATATCAAATTTAAAAGCTGATGCTCGTTATAAAGATGTAAGCTCTTGGATTAAGATTATAGCTGCTCCAACAATTTATATTCTTATTATAATTGAAGTTATTACTATTATGTTTTTTGTAATGCAAAATCTTAATTTCTTTGAATCAAGAGATCTTGCAGTTATTTTTGGAGCAATATTAGCACAATCATTTGGTGTTGTTTTTATTGTTACAAGAGGTTTGTATTCTGTTAACGATAATAACGATATAAATACTACAAGAAAAGAAAAGTCAATTGAAACATAACAACAAGAAATATTGGAGTTGAAATGTCTTTTATTTTTAATTTATTCAATAATCTTATGAAAAATCATTCAATCATTTTTTCATGGTTACTTTTTATAATTTTACTTTTATTGTTAATATCATTGTTAAAAAAGCAAAATTATAACAACTTAAAGGATATAAAAAACACCTTAAAATCTTGTTTTTCTATAGTTTTAATATTTTTAACCATTCAAATTTCAAGTTTATTAATTGTTGGAACAATATATATATTTAATAATTTTTGCAGATTATCAGAAAAACATAGTTTATTAAAATCTCAAAATGGAATTATATCTAAAAATAAGAATGTAGTATATCTAACGTTAGAAAAAGCTAAATTCGAGAAGAATGATAGTCTATTATTTAATGATGGAAGCAGAAATATTTTGCTGTCGATTAAAGATCTAGACTTTTTAAGACAAGTTAAGAGTAATGAACAAGTTTTAAATAAAGGTGATCTATATAAAGTTAGGTTATATTCTATTCAAACAAAGTCAAATAATATTTTAAAAAGTCAATTTACAATAATTAAAGTTCTTAAAGTATTTGAATAATGTATCTCATTTCCACACAAGATAATTTTGTAATTTTTCTTGATGAACGGCGAGAGATAGGTGATGAGAATTGGCCGATGGTAGATATGATTAGGTTTTACTGTTTTATAAATTAGGTCTCCGACCCAACAAATAAAGCTATCTTGCAGATTTTATACCCACCGTATATTTTGATGGGTCAAGATATTTTACCCATACTACGCTAAGTTTAAGGCTGATTCTAGTACTTGCAGAGGGTATTTGTCTGCTATAATCCAGCTTTTTATCTCTGCTTCAGGTATTTCTAAAGCAGTTGACAGTTTTGTTAAAACTGTTTTGGAAACAGAGCCTTTTCCTGTGAGCATTTTATTTACAGAGCTCTGGTCATACTTTGCAAGTTTGCTCAGTTGGGTTCTGGACATGTTTCTGCTTTGCAGGATTTCATCAATTTTTGCGGTCAGGATTAATTTATCAGAATTTTTTGATTCTTTTTTTACCTGTATGGCATGTTCCAGGACTTCTCTGGAATATTTATCCGCCAGAATCCAGCTTTCAAATTCTTCTCTGGATATTTCTAAGAAAGGTAATATCTTATCTACAAATTTAGGTGAAAAATGAGTCTCCCCTTTAATCATTTGATATAAAGCACTATCAGTAACTTGCATTAATTGACTGAGTTTATATGCAGTGATTTGTTTTTTATCTAAAATAGTATTTATTTTTTCTGACAATATAAGTTTTTTGTCCATTTTAAATATATTTGATTCCTAAGTAAAATTTCCCTTGACATTTCTTTTCACATGAGATATAGTGATTAAGGTTCAGATAAGAATTGAGGCTTACCCTAAATTTAAGTGGAAGATACCTATCCTATCCTTAACTTACCATTGGGAGAGAGAGCATAGGCTGTTTCCACTGCCGGGGTCTGAATATTCTCAAGTTCAGGCTCCGGTCCCTCTTTATATTATTATTTCCCTGTTAAAAACAGGGGCGGTTTTTGTTCAGTTTAAATTTTATCATAAATGGGCTTTTTGTATGAATAAGAAAGAAAAAGAAGAAATCCTAAGAGAACGTCTTACTATCCTCGTAAACTGCATTGAAGTTGCAAAGTTTTCTGTTGATTCCGCTCTAAATGCCCTTGCTTCTCTCGACGATCTTAACGACATCATTCATCACTGGAGCAAGTACAAGGATATCTTTCCTAATCAATCGGAGGTTGGGCAAAATACTCAACCTCCGTTATATTAGGACTGAGAGAAGGACTTTTTAACTAAGGACGTAATAAAAAACTTAGCTGTACAAGAACGAGTTAGAGCCTCTAATGCCGGCTCGTCACTCCCGCTTCGCACCGCCTTCGCGTCGCCGAAGAATTTTTTCCGCTGTCCTTAATCAGAAATTTAAATACATTAAAAGAGGCTGTCCGTTTAATTTTGGGACAGTCCCTTTTAGTATAAAACTTATCAGTTAATTAATGTGGTTGATTCCAGAAAGCGTCACGGATTACTCTTGCTTTTTCTGTTTCTGAGGAAATAGAAACATTATTTGGAGTAAATATAAAAACACCTTCTCCGATTCTTTGCTGGTGACCATCAATAGCATGTGTTGCGCCGGATAAGAAATCAACTATTCTCTGAGATTGTTCTGCATCTAATAAATGAAGATTAAGAATCACTGTTTTTTTGTCTCTTAAATTGTTAACTATATCAAGAGATTCTTCAAATGATCTTGGTTCATTAACCATAACTTCATATCCACCGGCATTTGGATGGGATAATACTTTTAAATTATTTTTCTTGCGAGTAATCGGGGTTGAAGCAGTAGAAGTTCCGATATATTCATCATCAGCTTCGTACATTTCTTCAAAGATTTCATCTTCATCCTCAAATTCCGGTCCAAGCCCAACAAATGTTTTGATTTTATTTACTAATCCAGACAACTTTATACCTCCCACATTTAACTACTTATCGTTTAATCTTTTTATTAGCTGAACAGAACCCGTCCAAGCCTTATCATTGTAGATCCTTCTTCTAAAGCGATCCTGTAATCATTACTCATTCCCATAGATAATTCAGGAAGTTCGTAATGGAATTTTTCTTGTAATTCGTTCTTTAAATCTCTTAACTCTCTAAATGACCTGCGTATAACTGCTTCATCCATAACATTTGGTCCGATAGTCATAAGTCCCTGTACATTTATCGAATCAAGCTCAATTATTTTTGAAAATACCTCCTTAACATCGTCTATTTCAAGCCCAAATTTTGTTTCTTCTTTTGATACATTTACCTGTATGAGTACTTTTTGGTTTATATTTTTTATCTTTGCATCTTCAGAGATTTGCTTTGCCAGTTTGAAAGAATCTACTGAATGAATATATTCAAAATTGCCTGTTACTTTCTTAGCTTTATTTGACTGTAAATGACCTATAAAATGCCATATTATGTCATTTTCAATTTCAGGCGGCAGTTCTTTTCTCTTTTGTTCAGCATCCTGATATCTGTTTTCTGCAAAATTTCTTATGCCTGCTTCGTATGCTTCTATTATTTTATCTGTAGTAACATACTTTGTTACTGCTATTAACCTTACTTTTGCTGTATTTATATCGATTTTTTTCAGATTTTCCAAGACACTGTTCATTATATTATATTACCTGACCTGAATATAAGCTATCTGTACCTCCTGAGTAACTCTCATATTACAAAGACTCAATATTGCTTTGATTTTAAAATTATTATATTAAATAACTTCCAATAATACAATTAAATGTATAGTATGTAAAAAAATGAATAAAAATTTACTCTTTCTTAATACTTAAAAATCTATAGTAGAAGGTATTTTAAGTGTTTTTACATAATTTACTTAAATAGGGAAACTTTCTTAAAATTTCTTATAAATATTGAAGCATGAATTAGCTAAATTCTCTAGAAGCCTTCTATATATAGTGATTCGGTCAATTTGTAGTTTAAAATATATTTTGGATATTTTTTAAGTTTTGTGAAGTTGTAATAGTAAACCTATTAAAATATACAAATACATTATATACAGGAGACAGTTTTTTATACTTCAGTATGACAAACCTCTAACTATATATTAATTAATTATGAACTTAATAAATATTAATATGTGATAGAAAACTAAGGAAATTGTCTACCTATTTTTTAACCAATATTAGGGAAATGTTAAAGAGAGTAAAAAGGAGTATGTAATCCGGAAAAGTTTTTACAACTAAATTTTTAGCGTGCATATTTATATTTTATTTACATATGTAATTTTATATGTAGTAATTCCTGCGTATAAAATACAGGGATGGTATAGTTAGATAAGGAGAATCTAAAATGGGTATCGTCGTAAACACGAACACTAGTTCAACTCTTGTTCAACGTAGTTTGGGTACGTCAACAGATCAAATTAACAAGTCATTAGAGAAATTATCAACCGGTTTTAAAATTAACCGTGCAGCTGATGATGCAGCAGGTCTTGTAATTTCTCAAAGCTTACAGTCACAAGCAAGAGGTGCAACACAGGCATCTGCTAACGCACAATCCGGTGTAAACCTCTTACAGACAGCTGAAGCTGACCTTGGTATTATTCAGGACAACCTGCAAAGAATAAGAGACCTTACGGTACAGGCTTCCAATGGTACTTATGGAACAACAGAGAGAAACGCTATTTATTCTGAAGTACAAGCCAGAACTGAAGAAATTGACAGAATTGCAAAGTCATCATCTTTCAACACAATTAAACTGTTAGATGGTACAAATACTAGTTTAAGTCTTCAAATTGGTTCTAATGCTGCAGGTAGCTTAAACTCACTTTCTATAGGTACACCTCTTGGAAAAGCTACTTCATCCACTCTTGGATTAGGCACCACTACAGAAGTATCTTCAGCATTTGCAACATCCGCTAAAGCTGCAAGTTTCTTATCCAGCATTGATGCTGCTATTACAACAGTATCAACAAGAAGATCACAGATCGGTTCACTTCAGAACAGACTTGATTCTGCTATCAAGAGTCTTGCTGTTAAACAGGAAAATATGGAAGCTTCTGATTCCAGAATCAGAGATACAGATGTAGCATCTGAAGCTGCAACTCTTACCAAGAACCAGATATTGCAGCAGGCTTCTGCAAGCTTGTTAGCTCAGGCTAATCAGGCTCCGCAAATAGCTTTAAGCCTATTACAATAAGCTAAATAACAAAAAATAAAAACAATCAGGAAAGCTTGAAAAAAGCTTTCCTGATTGTGCATTTAAAAACCATACTATAGTTTGAAGCATTTATAACTTTATTACAATACCAACTGCTGTTTACAAAAGTTAATATATATTTACAAAACTTAATAGATCAATTGTTTTGATTTTCATAACAAGGAAGTTACAGATTAGATAAGGAGAATCTAAAATGGGTATTGTAGTAAACACTAACGTCAGTTCAATTATGGTACAGCGTAGCCTGGGATCTTCTACAGATCAAATAAGCAAGTCATTGGAAAAATTGTCTACCGGCTACAAAATTAATCGAGCAGCTGATGATGCAGCTGGATTAGCCATATCTCAAAGCTTATTATCACAAGCCAGAGGCGCTTCACAGGCATCTGCCAATGCACAAACAGGTGTAAACCTCTTACAGACAGCTGAAGCTGACCTGGGTATTATTCAGGATAACCTGCAAAGAATAAGAGACCTTACGATTCAAGCAGCTAACGGCACTTATGGAACAACAGAAAGAAACGCTATTTATTCTGAAGTACAAGCCAGAACTGAAGAAATCGACAGAATTGCCAAATCTTCAACATTTAACGCAATTAAACTGTTAGATGGCAGCAATACTACTTTGAATCTTCAAATCGGTTCTAATTCTGCAGCCAGTTTAAACGCTCTTTCTATTGGTGCTCCACTTGGAAAAGCTACAACTTCATCTCTTGGGTTAGGTGATACAGCAACAGTATCTTCAGCATATGCAACATCTGCTAAAGCTGCAAGTTTCTTATCCAGTATAGATGCTGCTATAACATCAGTATCAACAAGAAGATCACAAATTGGTTCACTTCAAAACAGGTTAGATACAGCTATCAAGAGTCTTGCTGTTAAACAGGAAAATATGGAATCTGCTAATTCTAGAATTAGAGATACAGATGTAGCTAAAGAAGCTGCAAATCTTACCAAAAACCAGATATTGCAGCAGGCTTCCGCTAGCTTGTTAGCTCAGGCTAACCAATCTCCACAGATAGCTTTAAGTCTACTACAATAAAAAATAAATTAGGGAAGGAAGGCTTGCTGACCGGTAAGCCTTCTAACCGATAAACATAGATAAAATCCTTTGTTCAAGGATGTCATAGTTAGATAAGGAGAATCTAAAATGGGTATCGTTGTTAATACGAATACTAGCTCAACACTTGTTCAGCGTAGTTTGGGAACTGCAACAAATGAAATTGGTAAATCTTTAGAGAAATTGTCAACCGGTTTTAAAATTAACCGTGCAGCTGATGATGCAGCAGGTCTTGTAATTTCTCAAAGCCTACAGTCACAAGCAAGAGGTGCTTCACAGGCATCGTCCAACGCACAAACAGGTGTAAACCTCTTACAGACAGCTGAAGCTGACCTGGGTATTATTCAGGACAACCTGCAAAGAATAAGAGACCTTACGGTACAGGCTTCTAATGGTACTTATGGGACAACAGAGAGAAATGCTATTTATTCTGAAGTAAAAGCCAGAACTGAAGAAATCGACAGAATTGCCAAATCTTCTACATTTAATGCAATTAAACTGTTAGACGGCACAAATACTACCTTAAATCTTCAAATCGGATCTAATGCATCAGCCAGTTTAAACGCTCTTTCTATTGGTGCTCCACTTGGAAAAGCTACTTCATCTTCTCTTGGATTAGGTGATACAGCAACAGTATCTTCAGCATTTGCAACATCTGCTAAAGCTGCAAGTTTCTTATCCAGTATTGATGCTGCTATAACATCAGTATCAACAAGAAGATCACAAATTGGTTCACTTCAAAACAGGTTAGATACAGCTATCAAGAGTCTTGCTGTTAAACAGGAAAATATGGAAGCTTCTGATTCCAGAATCAGAGATACAGATGTAGCATCTGAAGCTGCAAGTCTTACCAAGAACCAGATATTGCAGCAGGCTTCTGCTAGCTTGTTAGCTCAGGCTAATCAGGCACCACAGATAGCTTTAAGTCTACTACAGTAATTAACTTTCAATAAAAACAACTCAAATCAGACTCACTAAAAAGTGAGTCTGATTTTATATATTGAGTGCGTTTACTATATTTTTCAGCAATTAAGGACAGCGGAAAAAATTCTTCGGCGACGCGAAGGCGGTGCGAAGCGGGAGTGACGAGCCGAAATGGCGGCGTTGAGCCGGCATTAGAGGCTCTAA
>Ga0209639_1002339_pt1 | contig 15238 bp, 8 predicted proteins | sample EPASupsiteHSE605_FD_187268 | JGI IMG/M metagenome (GOLD analysis project Ga0209639, IMG submission 187268) | Bioremediated contaminated groundwater from EPA Superfund site, New Mexico - Sample HSE6-05 (SPAdes) (version 2) | ecosystem: Environmental > Aquatic > Deep subsurface > Groundwater >...
AGAGCAATCTGAAAATTGGAATAAAAAGCAGGCGTAAAATGTGCGGGTGGGATAATGACTTCCTTTGGGATATTCTAAAAAATTAGATGCGTTTGCCCTGATCGTTTAGCCAAAAGTAGTCATAAAGCAAACCCAAAGCTAAAAGAACTGCTGTATTTTGGATAAGTCCGAGTATAATCGAATCAGACATAAGTTTCATAATTCGTTAATTATTAAACCTGCATTCAACAACTATAAAATTCAATCCCTTTTTTACTGTAACAAATATAAGCATTCCATCACAAAAATTGCCATTTATTTCTCCTCCGATTGTTTCTTAATACATACAGGTTAACTCTCCTTCAAACCTACTTAAGTCTTGGTTTTTTATATTATAATTTTAAATATTTTATAATAGAATAATTGTATACATTATTTTTACTTACAACAATAACTGAATCATCCTAAAAACATTATTCTGTACAATAAAATAATTATTAATCAAAAAATAACTATATGAAATATTTTAAGTTTATATATTGTATAAATAACTAATGAATTCGATTTTAAAATCATTCACAATTCCAAAGTAGTAAGTTACAATATTACAAAGCCTGTAAACAAATAAATCTGCTAAAAAACTTGCTACATTTGTAAAGTAATGAAATTCCTAAGTACAAAAATTAACTTCCCAATCTGCCACGCAAGATGAAAACAACTTATATATACCAGAAAATAACACTAACCTTACTTTTATTAAGCATTGCGCTGATTGCTGTCATTATCGGATTGTATGTTATTAATGAGAAGCAGCAAGAAATTGTAATTGAAGAATCACACAAACAATTAAATAATGAGACAAATACAATTCTAAAACTTAAAACATCAAATCTAAAACAAACAGTATATGACTACACTTTTTACGATGAGTTTATCGCTGCTATTTATACCAAAAACACCTCATGGTTAGAAAGCAATATTTCGACAATAATAAACTCTTATCATGTTGATTATGTATGTGTTTTTGACACAAATTTTAACAAGATTCATGAGGCTGCAAGTAATATATTTTCTGATAAAAGGTTTATCTCTCAGAATCTGTTTACGATATTAAAGGGACGAAGATTTGTTAATTTTTTTTATTATGCAAACAATATAATTACTGAAATCAGTGCAGCTACGATACATCCGAACAACGACCCATCACATAAATTTACTAATCCAAGAGGATTTCTGTTTATTGCTAAGCTTTGGACAAATGATTTCACGAATGAATTAAGTAAATTAAGTAGTTCTGAGGTCAGCATCTCTCCATCGATAAATAGGAATATTCCAAATAATGCAAATCATATAATCACGGTTTCACATCCACTTAGCGACTGGAATAACAATATTGTTGCTAATGTATTTTTTAAAAAAACATCGAATACAATAAGCCTCTATCACAAAATCTCTATTTTACTTTTCACAATAGTCTGTATTTCCATCATTACTATTTGGATAGTTCTCTATTTTGCACTTCGTAAGTGGGTAAATAAACCATTAAAACTTATTACAAATATTCTTACAACCGAAGATGAAGCATTAATTGCAGACTTACAAAATAATGATGGTGAATATCAACAGATTGGAAACTTGTTTGAGCGTCTTATTAAGCAAAAGAGAGAGCTTAAAATCGCCAAAGCAAGAGCAGAAGAAAGTAACCAGTTAAAAAGTGCTTTTCTGAATAATTTATCACATGAAATAAGAACTCCCTTTAATGGAATACTTGGATTTCTCGCTCTCTTAAAAGACGATACTGTTTCTAATGCTGAACGGAAAGAATATACTCAAATTATCGACCAAAGTGCTGAACGTTTAATAAATACAGTAAACAATATCATCTATGTTTCTCAAATTGAGACAGGGCAAACTTCAATTTACAATCATAACTTCAATATAACTGATACACTACATGCCTTGAAGAAAAAATATGAATTAAAAATTACTAATAAAGGATTGCAATTTAAAATGAATATTTTCGGCATTAAGAATGATTTGATTATATTTAGCGATAGTTTTAAACTAAACATCATCCTTGAACATCTTTTAGATAATGCACTTAAATTTACACATAAAGGAGACATAATTCTTTCTGCAGAACTTAAAACTGAACATATTATATTTTCAGTTAAAGACACTGGAATCGGAATTTCTGAAAACAAAACAGATATGATTTTTAATAGCTTTACACAAGTTGATATTACAAATACTCACCTATATGAAGGTTCGGGGTTAGGATTAACTATCGTAAAAGCATATATAGAAATACTTGGAGGAACTATTTGGGTAGAAAGCAAACCTAATGCAGGTTCTACTTTTTACTTTACATTTCCATTTAAAATAATTCACCCAGAGAAAGCATATCCATCGAATTAGCTGCTCATCTTCTATTACCTGAAATAACATCAACCTACAAATACAAATAATTCATTATTATTCATAATAACTAAAATACCAGAGTAATAGTACCTTTATTTTCTATAAATATTCTTTTTCATTTTTCACTCTATAAAACCCAATAGTTATGAATAACAACCACTACAAAACAGCCATAGAACAAGCTTCTTTTGGATATGCATATTTTCAGATAATTGTAAATGAATATAATATTCCGGTTGACTATCGATTTCTTGAGGTTAATAAAGCATTTGAGAAAATAACAGGCTTAAAATCAAACAATATTATTGGAAAAACAATACGGGAAATTTCTCCGGCCCTGTGCAAAGAAGAGATAAACAACCGCATTGCTCATCATGGAAAAATAGCCTTAGAAGGGGGAAGTGAAACGATAATACAACGCTCACTACAAACTAATCAGTGGTTTAAGGTAGATGTTCTTTCATCAGCAAAAGGTTATTTTACAACATTTTTTGAGGATATAACCCCAAGCGTACAATCAGAAATTATATTCAAAAACATGATTGACAAAAACCCCATGTCATTTCAGATTGTTAATAATGAAGGATATACCATCCATGTAAATGAAGCACATACAAAATTATTCGGAGCCATTCCCCCTCCCGACTACTCAATATTTAACGATTTTACTCTTATTCAGAAAGGATTCAGCAATTTACTCCAACAAGTAAAGAATGGAGAAGCTGTGTATTTCCCTGACTTTTATTATAATGCCAAAGATATCAGCTCTACCTTTGCAGATAAACCTGTTTGGATACGAATGTATATCTTTCCAATTTTTGATAAATCCGATAATCCAGAACGTTTTGTATTAATGCACGAAGACATTACTGAACGTATTCAAACACAAGCCCGGCTTAAACAAAATGAAGAACGTTACAGGGCTATTTTTGAAAGTTCGCCTATCGGTATTGTTCAGTTTGATACAAAGGGAACCATTGTAGATGTAAACCCCGAATTTATAAACGTTATTGGCTCATCCAGAAAAGCGTTAATTGGGCTTAACATGCTTACAAATCTTAAAGACCCTGAAATAATCAATGCAGTTAATGAAGCCCTTGACGGAAAAACAAGTTATTATGAAAACATTTATCATTCCGTTACAGCGAACAAGCAAACTTACATAAAAGGACAATTTATCAATATCACTGATTCCAATGGTAATGCTATGGGAGGAATCGGTCTGTTTGAAGATATTTCAAAAATAAAACAAGCCGAAGAAAAATTAAAAACAGCAAAACAAACATATCAGGACATATTCAACGCCGTACCCGAGGCTATTTATATACAAGATGAAACCGGAGTATTTATCGACGTAAATAAAGGAGCTGAAAAACTTTATGGTTGTACACGTCGGGAACTCATCGGAAAAAAAATAATTGAAGTTGCAGTTCCTGGCTTAAACAATCTGGAGGAGACTCAACGTCTGACATTTGAAGTATTAAAAACAGGGAAACCTCGTCATTTTAATTTCTGGGCTATGCGTAAAAACGGCGAAATCTTTCCAAAAGAAGTAATCATAAACAAAGGAAAATATTTTGGTAAAGATGTACTTATCGCTACTGCCCGCGACGTGACTGAACAAAAAAAATGGGAAGAGAGCATCCTGCAGATTAACCAACGTATGAAACTTGCTACCGATTCTGCCGGAATTGGCATTTGGGATTGGAACATTGTAAATAACAATCTGGAATGGGATGATTTGATGTTGAAATTATATGATGTTGAACGCAACAATTTTCCCGGAACGTATGACGCATGGTGTAATAAACTACATCCAGACGATGTATTTCACTGTAATAGCAAAATACAAATCGCACTTACAGGAGGAAAAGAGTTTAATACAGAATTTAGGATAATCACACAGACTGGAAAAATTAAATACATAAAAGCAGCATCTATAATAGAGAGAGATTCCAAGGGAAATCCACTCAAAATGATCGGCGTAAATTACGATATTACTGATACTAAATTAGCTGAAGAAAAGCTCAAAGTAAGTGAAGAAAAATACCGACTACTGGCAGAAAACTCTACTGATGTTATCTGGATGATGGACTTAACAGGAAAATATATTTATGTAAGTCCATCTGTTATAAGCCTTAGAGGTTATACACCTGAAGAAAATATGCTTCAAAATTTTGACGATGCCTTAACTCCAGATTCTTCTTTAAAAGCAAAAAAACTACTGGCAGAAACAGCAAATGTAATAAACTCTGGTATAAAGCCAGAACCCAGAACAATCATAATGGAGCAAAAATGCAAAGATGGCTCTACTATTTGGACAGAAATCATGCTTAGCGCTGTTTATGATGAGTCTGGTAACTTTAAATATATTCTTGGAGTTACCCGTAATATTAATGAACGTAAAAAAGCAGAAGATAAGCTGCAAAATAGCGAGAATCAAAAAGCAGCTATTCTAAGAGCTTTACCTGATCTGTTATTTGTAATCGACAATAACGGCAATTATGTAAATGTTTTTACAGAACCACACCCTTCATTGCAATACATCAGCACCGACATTATAGGAAAAAACCTTAATGCCTTTATCAATTCTGATGATTCACAAAAAATAGCAGAATCGATAAGCGAAGCATTGAATCTAAACAAAGTCGTTACATTCTCATATTCAACAAAGAGCGACAATCCTACCGAACATTACGAAGCTCGTATAGTACCTTTTTCAAAAACAGAAGTACTTTCAATGGTTCGTAATGTAACAAAAGAAGTAAATGCAACAAATGCACTCCATCAAAGCAAACAAAAATATAAACAATTACAAGAGCTTTTTCGAAGTATTGCCGATAATATGCCGGATATGCTTTGGGCAAAAGACCTTGAGGGTAAGCTTATTTTTGTAAACAATTCATTTTGCAAAAATCTATTAAATGCTAAGAGCATTGAAGAACCTATTGGCCAAACAGATACTTACTTTTTTAAAAGAGAAAAAGATACCTATCCTGATAATTTCAACTGGTACACTTTTGGCGATATGAGCAATGATTCTGATTTAAAAGTTATTCAATCTGGAAAAACAATACAATTTGAGGAGCACGGAATAGTTTTAGGAAAATATTGCTACTTCGATATACTAAAATCCCCGTTAAAAAATGATAGAGGTGAAATAATAGGCACTGTAGGATCTGCGCGAGACATAACCGAACGAAAGCGAATGGAAGCAATCAGAAAGGTTCAAAACAATATCACATCCGCAGTAAACGAAACAGGAGATCTCAATGAATTCATGAGTCACGTTCAGAAAGAGTTGAACCATATTATTGATGCAACTAACTTTTTTATAGCACTTTACAATGAAGAAGAAAATATATTTACTGCACCTTTTGTGAGTGACGAAATAGATAAGAACAGAAAATGGCGAGCCGAGAAATCATTAACAGGTATAGTCATTTTTAAAAACAAATCTTTATTAATTAATTCAAAAGAACAATTTAAGAAAATCTATAAAGATGGAGAAGCTAAGTTAATTGGTGAACAGGCAGCATGCTGGCTAGGGGTGCCTCTTCGCGAAAATGGGAAAGCAATCGGAGCATTTGTAGTACAGAGTTATGATGATGAAAATGCTTACAATCAACAGGACTTGGAAATGCTCGAATATATTTCACATCATATTAGTTTAGCCTTTCAGCGAAAAAAAAACAGCCAACAAATTGCTTTACTCGGAAAATCTCTGGAACAAAGCCCTGTAAGTGTTGTTATTACTGATCCTGAAGGAAATATTGAGTATATAAACCCAAAATTCACGGAAGTCTCCGGCTATTTATTTGAAGAAGTTTCCGGGCAAAATCCCAGAATTTTAAAATCCGGAAAACAATCTGTAGAAATATATGAACAATTGTGGAAAACAATCATATCCGGAAAACAATGGTTTGGTGAGCTACATAACAAAAAAAAGAATGGCGAGCTCTATTGGGAATCGGTAAGTATTTCGCCTGTATTAAATAGTGAGGGCAAAATAAATCATTATATTGCTATTAAAGAAGATATTACTGAAAAGAAAAAAATGATTGAGGAACTCATTTATGCTAAAGAAAAAGCGCAGGAAAGTGATCGCCTGAAATCCGCCTTCATGGCAAATATGAGCCATGAAATCAGAACACCTCTTAATGGAATATTAGGTTTTGCCTCTTTACTTTCAGAAGAAGAACTCGATTCAAATCAAGTAAATGAGTATGCTTCTATTATCAACAGAAGTGGGAGCAGATTACTCGACTTGATTAATAACATTATAGATATCAGCAAAATAGAATCAGGAACTATTGTTATCAATAATGAGAACATCAACCTAAATCAACTCTTAAATGATTGTATTAAACAATTTTCGATTCAGGCTCAACGAAACAAAATTAATTTACTTGTAAGCATTCCCATTAGTTTACAAAATATAGAAATTCTTTCCGATTCACTAAAATTGCACCAAATATTAACTAATTTAATAGGAAATGCACTTAAATTTACCACTACAGGTTCAATTAAAACAGGAATATATCAACAAGACAATGAGCTTGTCTTCTTTGTAAAAGATTCCGGAAAAGGAATTCCTCAAGAATATATTGAACGTATCTTTGAACGTTTTTACCAGATTGAAACCTCTTTTTCTCGTGGATTTGAAGGTGCCGGACTTGGGCTGTCACTTTGTAAAGGCTTAGTAGAGGCTCTTGGGGGTAAAATCAATGTAAATTCTCAATTAGAAAAGGGATCGATCTTTCGTTTTACGATTCCATTCATAAAAGCACAAAAGCAGTTACCGACAAACAATGCTCCTGTAAAAAAAACATATTCAAAACCAACAACAACAATTCTTATTACTGAAGATGATGAAACCAGTATGCACCTTTTACAAATAGCATTAAAACAAGCAGGATATAATTATCTCTCAGCAAAGAATGGAATTGAAGCAGTTGAAATTGTACGAAATAATCCAGACATAAAAGCAGTTTTGATGGATACCAAAATGCCTGAAATGGATGGATTGGAAGCAACTTCTGAAATACGTAAGTTTAATCAAAAAATCATCATTATTGCACAATCAGGATTTGCTATGCACGAATTTAAAGACAAAGCAGCTAAGGCCGGATGTAACGATTATATCACAAAACCAATCAATACCCATGAACTACTTTCAATCTTAAAATTCCATCTGGTTCCATAAGATTTAACGTCACTTTCTGAACAATGTATCAGAGTAATCGTTAAATTTGTAAAAAGATTTTATGAGAGGAAATACTATCGGTAAATCATTTATGCTCACTACCTGGGGCGAATCACACGGTTTAGCAGTCGGAGGCGTCATTGAAGGTTGCCCTGCCGGATTATGTATCGATTTTGAATTCATCACTCATGAGCTTAATCGCCGAAAAACAGGCTGTACTCCTGGTACTACAGAACGTATCGAAGACGATAAAATCGAAATTCTTTCCGGAATTTCAAACAATATAACCACAGGAACTCCTATTTTTTTTAAAATCGAAAATCAAAACACAAAGCCTGACGACTACAAAAATCTCAGCGAGGTTTACCGTCCATCCCATGCTGACTTTACCTGGGAACAGAAATTCGGCGAGTTCAATCTTTCGGGAGGAGGCCGTGCCTCAGCCCGTGAAACTGTTGCTCGTGTTGCCGGAGGAGCCATTGCAAAACTACTCCTGCAAGCCTACGGGGTAACCTTCCGATCGTGGGTAAGCGCAATAGGTCCATTCATAATAAAACCTATAGAAACCATCCCAGAACTTTCTTTAATCAATTCAAGCAGCGTAAAATGCCCTGACAAAACACTTTCTTCAGAAATGGAAACCTACATCCAACAACTCAAAACTGACGGAGATACCTGTGGAGGTATAATCACATGCTGCATTCTGAACGCACCCATAGGTCTGGGTGAACCTGTTTTTGACAAACTTGAAGCTGATCTGGCAAAAGCAATGCTGAGCATACCCTCCGTAAAAGGATTCGAAACAGGCTCCGGATTCGAAGGAGCAAAGGCTAAAGGCAGTGAGCATAACGATATTTTTTTAAGCGATTTTACCACTCGTACCAACCATTCGGGCGGAATTCAGGGTGGAATTTCCAACGGAATGCCTATTAATTTTAATGTAGCATTTAAACCCGTATCCTCCATAAAAATACCTCAAAAAACAGCCAACAAACATGGGAAAATTACCGAATTAAAAATTGAAGGACGACACGATGTTTGCGTTGTACCACGTGCTCTCCCTATCGTGGAAGCAATGGCTGCATTAGTTTTAGCCGATCATGTGCTACGAAATAAAACCTCACGAATTTAGTTATACTCCTAGCAAAACCAAACAAATCAAAATATATCATGAACAAGACCGTAAAAAAAATCCTGAAGATCATCGGAATTACGCTGGGTGTAATTCTGTTACTGGCAATAATTCTCCCCTTTGTATTCAAAGGAAAGATTATTGAAAAAGTAAAAGACGAAGCCAACAAGCAATTATATGCCAAAGTAGATTTTTCTGAATTCGGGCTCTCATTATTTCGTTCTTTCCCAAACTTTTCGCTTAGTGTGGAAAATTTTTCAGTAGTAGGTGTGAATGAGTTTGAAGGGGACACCCTTGCCAGCGTTAAAAGGCTATACGCAACCCTCGATTTAATGAGTGTTTTCAGCGGTGATAAAATCAATGTAAAAAAAATCGAAATTGACGACCCCCGCATTCTGCTCAAAACCCTCAAAAATGGCAAAGTAAACTGGGATATTGTTAAGCCTACGGGAACCATTGACACAACTACCGGAAAACCTACCGAACCTTCAACCTTTAAAATGAAGCTGACTAAATTCAGCATCAATAACGCCCGACTGATTTATGATGATCGTTTAATGAATACCTATGTAGAAGTAAATGGCTTAAACCACGAACTCAGCGGCGACTTTACTGCTGATCAAACCAATATAAAAACCGAAACGTCAGTTGATGATCTTATTCTCGACTACGGCGGAATTCGTTACTTACGTAAATCAAATGCATCGATCAAAGCAAATATTGATGCTGACCTTAAAAACATGAAATTCACTCTTAAAGAGAATGAAAACAAGCTAAACGACCTCAGTTTTCGCATCGATGGGTTTATTAAAATACTTGAGCAAGGGTACGATTTGGATATAAAATTCATCACTGATAAAACCGAATTCAAAAGTTTGCTATCTATGATTCCAGCTATCTATTCCAAAGATTTCGACAAGTTGAAAACTTCCGGAAAGCTTGATTTAAACGCATTTGTAAAAGGGATTTACAAAGATTCGATGAACATGCCAGCTTTCGGGCTCACGCTTAACGTTTCCAATGCAATGTTCCAGTATCCAAGCGTACCTAAAGCAGTAACAAATATCAACATCAAAACTGAAATATCAAGTACAGGTGGAACCATCGACAATACAGTGGTAGATATTGCCAAATTTCATTTCGAAATGGCCGGAAACCCGTTCGATTTGCAACTACTTATTAAAACACCTATGACCGATCCCGAAATGAACATGGTTGCCAAAGGTCGTTTAGATTTAGCCATCGTTAAAGATGTATATCCTCTGGAAAAAGATCAAAAGCTGAGTGGGATTTTCACTGCTGACATGACTCTGAAAGGAAAAATGTCAACCATTCAAAATAAGCAGTATGAAAAATTCCAAGCATTGGGAACACTTATGATCCAAAACTTCAACTATACATCCAAAGACTTAACTCAACCTGTAGATATCCAACTTGCCAAACTTAATTTTTCCCCTGCATATCTCGATCTGGCCGATTTTAATATGAAAATGGGACGTAATGATTTCAGTGCAAAAGGTAAAATTGAAAACTACATTCCATACTGGCTCAAAGGAGAAACCATTCGTGGAACACTCAGTACCAGCTCAAACTACATGAATATTAATGATCTGATGCCAAAAGCAGAAGCATCTAAGGAAGTAAAAAAAGACAGTGTGAGCAAAGCAATGGAAGCTTTTGTGGTACCTGCCAATATCAACTTTGTGATGCAAAGTAATTTCAACAAGCTCATTTATGATAATTTGGAAATGGACAATGTTAATGGTGTTCTTGAAATCAAAGATCAAAAGGTAAACATGAAAAATTTGAGTATGAATACTCTTGATGGGAAAATGGCTGTTAATGGCTATTATCATGGACCGGATGCTCCTATTAATCCTGCAATTAATATGGATTTCAACGTTCAGAATTTGAACATTCAAAAGGCAGCAAAATCATTCTCCATGATGCAAAAAATAGTTCCAATTGCTGAAAAAACTTCTGGAAACATCTCTACCAAATTCAAGCTCAATATGCAACTGGATCGTTACATGAATCCTTTGTACAACACCATGACAGGTGGAGGTTCGCTTAATACGTCGAAAATAGTAATCGAAAACGTAAACACACTCAACAAGGTTGCCGATGCACTGAAAATGGAAAAGTTCAAAAAACTCAACCTTGACAAACTCAATATTGCCTATGAATTTGCAGATGGTCGTGTAAAAACAAAACCCTTTCCTATCAAACTTGACAAGATCAAATCAACCGTTTCAGGCTCAACTGGGTTTGACAAATCACTGGATTATCTCATGAAGATGGAAATTCCACGTAGCGAATTTGGCGGAGCTGCCAACAATGTATTAAACGGGTTAATGGCAAAAGCGAATCAAAAAACCGGAGCCAATATATCGATGGGCGAAATGGTGAAATTTGACGTAAATATTGGTGGCTCTGTAACCGATCCAAAAGTTTCCACCGGGCTAAAAGAGATGAAAAACGATGCAGTTAACACTTTAAAAGACCAAGGAAAACAATTGCTCGATCAGAAAAAAGAAGAAGCCCTAAATAAAGCTCGCGCCGAAGCTCAAAAAGCAGTAGCCGAAGCCCGTAAAAAGCGGGAACAAATGATTACAGAAGCTCAGAAACAAGCTGACAATATTCGTGCTGAAGCACAAAAAACTGCCGATAAGCTCACTCGTGAGGCTGATGCTCAAGGCAAAAAACTCATAAGCGAAGCTGGAAGCAATATTATCAAAAAGAAACTAGCAGAAAAAGCTGCCGATAAACTGAACAAAGAAGCAGCCAACAAAGCTACTGCGTTAAATAACGAAGCAAACAATAAAGCAAATCAATTGGTTTCAAAAGCTACTGAAGAAGGAGACAAAGCGGTAGCTGCTGCCGAAGAAAAAGCAAAACTTTAAACGATAAATCGTCATAAAAAGAGCACATTTGGTTACATTTGCACCAAATGTGCTCTTTTCTATTTTAACATACCCAAAAGATGAAAGATTTCAAAAGCTATTATTCAATTCCGGCATCGCCCGAAGAAATATATCTTGCATTGACCAATCCCTTAACCATACGTTTATGGACAGGTGAAATCGCAGAAATGTCAACCGAAACGGGCTCTGAGTTTTCTCTATGGGAAGGGAGTATTTGTGGTGTAAATCTAGAATTTGAGTATGGAAAAAAAATTGTTCAGCAATGGTTTTTTGGAGAACAAAAAGAAGCTTCAATAGTTACGATAAAACTACATGAAAGTAAAAACACAACCTCTGTTGAACTTCGACATACCAATATCCCTGACGATGATTATGAAGATATTGTAGACGGCTGGAATAATATTTATTTTGCTGCTTTACGCGAATTCTACGAAGAATAAGCAAATAGAATTCAATAGTATAAAGACCTGATGACAACAAAATATCAGATCTTTTTCTGTATAGAATAATGAAATGGTGATTTTTTTTATCTCCAGATTAAACCATCGTGAAACTATTCTATCTTAGCATAACAATTGCACCGAATGGCTACAGAACAAGAACTTCTGCAACTACTACGAGAACCATCTACACAAGGAAAAGGATTCAGAATACTTGTAAATACCTACAAAGAACGTGTTTATTGGACTATTCGCCGCATGGTTATGAATCATGATGATGCTGATGATATTACTCAGTTAGTCTTCATTAAAATATTTGAAAACCTCAACTCATTCCGTCAGGACTCAAAGCTTTTCACTTGGATTTACCGGATTGCAATAAATGAAACCCTCACATTTCTGGCTCAAAGACGTCGCAGAAATATTATTTCATGGGATACAATCGAGCATAAAATGTCTGAAAACTTGATCGAAGATGCTTACTTTGAAGGAGATGAAGTCCAATTACAACTCCAAAAAGCAGTCCTTCTGTTACCCGAAAAACAACGTCTGGTATTCAATATGAAATACTACGAAGAACTAAAATATGAGGAAATAGAAGAAATTCTAGGAACATCTATAGGCGCTCTTAAAGCCTCTTACCATCATGCAGTTAAAAAAATAGAAGAATTTCTGAACAGTCGTTAAACCTTTAACGATGAGAAACATCAAAGAAGAAATGAAAACAAAAATGGAAACACAGGACCACAATAAAAGGATAAGCTTAGAGGACATTCCCCGCAAGAATCCGATGACCATTCCTGTAAACTATTTTGAATCGTTGGAAGACAAAATTCTGACAAAAACAGTTTCAACAAAATCAAAGCCAGAACAATTACCGAAAACACGAACCTTAAGTAAATTCTGGAAAGTATCGATGGCGGCGGCAGGCATTATTATTGTTATCGGAGTAAAGATTGTATTGGATAATTCTCATTCAAACCCAGTTCAGCAAGCATCAATCCAAACGGATACAGATATTATGATTGAATATGCTGCAAATGAAGCTGCTATTGAAGCAATTCCCAATATGGAATCAGCCATTGAAGATGAGTATGTCCAATTGAGGAACATTGAAGATCAAAAACTCACACCAATTAATCAGAATAAAGAACTAAAGACAGAAGAGCTGGAGGAATATTATGATAAATCATCTTATTTCAGCATCTTCACCGAATTATAAAACATACAATATATTATACCATGAAAACAAAAATAATCACAAACAGTTTGGTTTTACTTCTCGCTCTGATTATAGCAATGCCATCTATTGCTCAAAATGGAGCTCGCAGGAAAAAAATCAGAGAACAAATTGATGCACAAAAAGTTGCATTTATTACCGAAAAACTTCAGCTAACACCTGCTGAAGCTCAACAATTCTGGCCAATCTACAACGAGTATGAATCACAACGCCAAATAATCGTAAAAGAATTCATGGAAAAAAATCTTGAAGAAAGGGACATGGATGTAGAAACGCTCACTGATAAACAAGCTATCGAAATTGCAGATAGCCAAATAATTCAGGCTCAAAAAATGCTTGATTTACGCAAAAAATATCACGCCGAATTTAAAAAAGTACTTTCTCCCAAAAAGCTTTTATTGCTTTATCAGGCTGAGCGTGATTTTAAAAAATTCATTCTTAAAGAAATCCGTCAACGGGTAAAAGAAGAACGTAACAATCGAAGAGGACGATAATTGCCGTTCATCTATAATAAAAAGGGAAGCGTTCAAAGAGCCGTAACCTTAATATATTTTTCAGACGTTCAGGATTCAATATGACAACTTGTTGAATTGTAGCAGTCATACTGAGTCCCGAAAGCTGGGAAAGTATTTTTTATCAGATGAGAGATTTTATAAACAGCCTATCTTTTTGGTGAGCAAAATGATCAAATATAATTCTGGAACAACTTTATAGCATTATCTGACGAATTTAATCAATAACATTAACATCCTCACCCATCAATTCTCATTTTATACAATTCTTTATATTCCTGATTTACATTTCGTTTATACAAAAAATAAACGATCCCGTCTAATATCTGTATTTTTTCAACAAATGCAAATTCAGGAATCAGGACTTCATAAGAAGAAGAATATTTTCCATTCTCCCATTTTTTCAGGATTGACTTTCCTGATTTAATCATTAAAAACCAAACTTCTTTCCGAAGATTATCTGCCAGCACCTCTCCTTTCCATTTTTCATCATTGAGCAATCTGCATGTATCAGAAAAAAGATATTCTCCTTGCTCATTATACGCCTCCACTCTCCCATCTATCTGATTAAATATCAATAAACTATCTCCATATTTCATCATTGGACAATATGCTGGTTTGTAATAAATATTTTCTTCTTCCCAACTTAACGGAATTCCTTCCTGCAAAAACTCGAGGTATCGAACAACACTTGTTACACTCATTTGCATTTTATTGGCATGCTTAGCAAAAAAGAACACATTATACTGACTCTTCAATCGTTCAATTTTAAGTGAATCGGAAATCAAACGAAATGTTTCAACTTTTTGATTTCCATCAAGATCAATTTTAGCAAAATGATGTTTCAGATTATGAAAAGAGGTAAATTTAAAAAAGAACTTCCTGTTAATCTCTGCATCAAATATCTTCAAATTGCTTTTAAAATAATCTAAGCTCCACGATTTTGGATATATAATCTGTAATGAATCACTAAAATCCATTTCCGATACAGAATCTTTACCTACCAGATAAATATTGTCAATGCAATCTTTGTATAAACTTCCATATCGATCCAATTTGTGCATCCATTTAATTTTGCCATATTTATCAAGAAAAACCAGTCGCGGATCGAATAAACGTTTTTCATAAAAAACCATCAGGATGATACCATCCTGATGGAATAAATAATCCGATACATAAAACGGATAATCACGAGTGACACTTTGTACTTTATTCCCGCTAACCGAAAACACGGGGAGAGATTTTGCACTGAATCTCAGAAAAATCAGCAAAGGTTTTTCAGGTAGTTCTCTCAGCACAATTACAGTGTCTGCATAGGCAACATGGCTGATTTTAAGTTTCAAGGGAAAATGAACAGTATTTAATTCAAACCGTCCATCAGCGT
>Ga0209639_1002344_pt1 | contig 15203 bp, 15 predicted proteins | sample EPASupsiteHSE605_FD_187268 | JGI IMG/M metagenome (GOLD analysis project Ga0209639, IMG submission 187268) | Bioremediated contaminated groundwater from EPA Superfund site, New Mexico - Sample HSE6-05 (SPAdes) (version 2) | ecosystem: Environmental > Aquatic > Deep subsurface > Groundwater >...
CCGGCCGCTACAAAATCAGTTTCAGCTATTTTGTAGAAAGCGGTAAAATGGGCTATTTCAACATTTTGAATGATTTTGCAGGCTCTAACAGTATCTGGGCCATGCAGGCCTATTTCAGATCAAACGGCTACTGCATTGTTGATGCTGGCGGGGCTTCGGTTGACTCTGTTGCTTATACATCCAATACCTGGAACAACATTGTATTTATCATCGATGTTGATGATGACTTTGCTACCATGTATTTCAACGGCACCGAACTTGTCAGCTGGGTTTTCAGCTCAGGATCATTTGGTGATGGCACAACTCACAAACTGGACGCTGTAAACTTCTATGGATTAGGAGAAGATCTTCAGCCAGGTTACTATATTGATAATTTTGTTTTCGAACAGGTTCCTGTTCCCGACGCTCCGATGAATCTTACCGCAGCAACATCAGGTTATAACGTAGATTTATCATGGACTGCCCCATCAGGATCACCTACCTCATACACAGTTATGAGAAACAACAATATTATTGCTGATGGTCTTACAACGCTTAACCATACTGACAACAACCTGTATCCTACAACCTACACCTTTACAGCAAAAGCTCATTATGCAGGATTGGGCTATTCGCATTCTTCGAACGACACCACAGTGACTATTGCTGGTGGTATTGGCCGCAATTGTGTGTTGTTTGAAGTAACAACCGCTGTTCTCTGTCCTTACTGCCCGGGTGCAGCCATGGGCATGGAAGATCTCACCAGCAACGGAAAAAGTGTTGCCATTGTTGAGTATCACAACGATTGGCAGGGAGCAGACCCCTTTGCAAACACCGCTTCACAGGATCGAAGTGAAACCTATGCAACTGCCGGCATGGCAACGGGCAATCCAACTGCCATTGCGGATGGAACCATTTTTCTCAGTGGCGGCTCAGGAACCTTAAGTCTTTATAGCACCTACCTTCCATGGTATAATACCCGCATTGCCCGCCATTCCATACATGACATTGATCTCTCGATCGTAAAAACCGGAACCGACACATACGAAGCAACTGTTGTTGTTGAAGAAACCAATGGTTATTATCCCGGCAATCTTAAACTGAGAACAGCACTCACTGAATCAAACATAGCCTACAACTGGCAGAACCAGACTGAATTGCATTGGGTTTGCCGCGATATGTTTCCAAATGCCTCAGGAACAGCTCTCGATTTCTCTTCCACTTCAACACAAACTTACACAACCACATTCTCAACTGCCGGTTATGTAGCCGATAACTGCGAATTTGTTGCATGGGTACAGCTTGGTGCAACCGGCGATGTGATACAGGCCTCTAAAGTTGACCTCTCAACCGTGATCGGAATCGAAGAAGCCAACGCAGCATCATGGAGCGTTTATCCTAACCCGGCCAATGATCAGATTACTATTGCAGGAATTGAAAATGCTCAATACGAAATCGTAAACATCCAGGGTCAGGTTGTTTTATCTGGTACCATTGAAAACAATACAGAAATCATCAATACCAGCAATCTGAATCAGGGAAGCTACTTCATTCGCATCGTTGGCGAAGATGTCATGGTGAAGACATTTGTTATTGAATAAAACATTTCTCACATTTATTGAAAAGCCATCCTGCAGGGTGGCTTTTTGTTTTACCTGAAAAATGTAAACCGGGATTTTTTCGTATTTTTGAATGAATTTGTTTTTTCTTTGCGCTGAGAAAAAATCTTGTTGCTTTTTAAACAATTTTCTTCAATTACTGACATAACAGTTGCTGCACCTCATGGAAACACCTCTGATATTCTGGATTATTTTCAATGCATTTGTTGTATTGATGCTTGCACTTGATTTAGGCGTGTTCAACCGTAAAAGTCACGAAGTGAGTGTAAAGGAAGCACTTGTCTGGACCTTCATCTGGGTCTTTCTGGCCATGATATTCAATGCCATCATTTATTACTGGAAAGGATCGCAGCCAGCGCTTGAATTTTTCACCGGTTATCTGATAGAAAAAGCACTGAGCGTTGATAATATCTTTGTTTTTATCATGGTGTTTTCGTACTTTCAGATACCGGCCAAATATCAGCACAAAGTACTTTTCTGGGGCATTATCGGAGCATTGATCATGCGGGTGATATTTATTTTTGCCGGGGTTGCGCTACTCGAAAAATTCCATTTCACCATTTATATTTTCGGTGCATTTCTCATTTTCACCGGATACAAAATGTTCAATCACAGCAGCACAAAAATCAACCCGGCGAAAAACCCTGTAATTCGTTTTTTTAAGCGATTTGTCCAGATTACACCTACGCTGCACGAAGACAAATTTTTTGTGCGGACCGATGGAAAGCGCTTTGCAACACCATTGTTTCTTGTGCTGATTCTGATTGAAACCACCGACCTGATTTTTGCTGTCGACAGCATTCCGGCTATTCTGGCTATTACGCAGGATCATTTCATTGTATATACTTCGAATGTTTTTGCCATCCTTGGTCTGCGCTCACTGTATTTTGCACTGGCCGGCATTGTGCATCGTTTCTGGCTGCTGAGCTACGGTCTGGCAATAGTGCTTGTTTTTGTCGGTGCCAAAATGATGTTGATTGATGTCTATAAAATTCCAATCGAATGGTCCTTGCTTTTTATTGCCTGCACAATTGCTGCCAGCATTTTTCTTTCGTTGAAATTAAAAAACAAAACACCACACCCTGACAACAATACGCATGAAAGTAAATAGAAGATAATTCGTGCGCCAAAGGCCCCGTGCGCTTTTGAAACAAAACAGTATTTTTAAACAGATCAGTAATCCGAACTTTGTTTATATGGAAAACACAAAAATATTTTCTTTGCCTTTTGCCAGTGTTTATCCGTTGTATGTGCAAAAAGCAGCCAGAAAAAATCGCAGCAAAGATGAAGTCGATGCCATCATTTGCTGGCTGACCGGCTATGATGAGCAAACGCTGCAGAAGCAAATCGAGCTGAATGTTAATTTCAGAACCTTCTTTGAACAAGCACCTGCCATACATCCCGATGCAGTAAAAATCACCGGCGTTGTATGCGGTATCCGTGTGGAAAACATTGCTGATCCGCTTATGCAGCAAATCCGCTATCTCGATAAACTTATTGATGAACTGGCCAAAGGGAAGGCCATGGAGAAAATTATGCGAAAATAAATCCGGGATCACTTCAGAATCAACGCGTACTCCACCCCGCCCGAAAGCAGAACTTCTACTTTGTTTTAATCGTACCAACTGATTTGCTAAAATTCAGCCGCAATATTTTGTATCTTTGTAAAACAAAAGAATAGCCATGACAACCGTTGAATTGAAGAAACTCCTGATTCAAAGAATTGCTGAGATAAATGATGTTTCATTTCTCAAGGCCGTTAAAACAATTCTTGAATCAAAAACAAACACAGAAATTCTTTTACTCACACCTGAGCAAAAAAAAGAAATCATGGAGTCGAAAAAAAACATTGAACAAGGGCTTTTTATTGATAATAATAGTCTTGACAAAGAAGTTGCAAAATGGGCAGACGCAAGATAATCTGGTCAGACAGAGCAAAGCAAAAACTCTTTGAAATATTGGAGTTTTACGAACAAAGAAATCAAAGTATAACATACTCCATCAAACTATACCAAAGATTCAAAAAAGAATTATCTGTTCTTCCCAAATATCCTGATATTGGCATTAAGACGGAAATTGAATCGGTGCGGGGCTTAATTGTAGACGATTTCATGCTTTTCTACGAACCGGACAAAGAAAAGATCATTGTACATACGATATGGGACTGCCGTCAAAATCCCGATGATTTAAAAATTAAATAGTCGATATTCACCCCACCTCCATCTCACCCGAAAGCAGCACGAATTCTTTGTTTCGGTCGTATACCACAGCGAACTGGCCGGGCGCAGAGGTGTGATTTTATTCAATAATATTTGAAAAGCAACAAAAAGTGTTATCTTTGTAATATGTCACAGGATGAAGTAAATAAGATTATTCTGGATCATCTGAAAAAGTACAATCCGCAATTCATTGGTTTGTTCGGGTCCTATGCACGAGCAGAACAAACCAGCGAAAGCGATATGGATATTCTTGTATCATTTTCGAAAGCCATTTCTCTGCTCACACTTATCCGGATTGAAAACGAGCTCTCTGAGAAGCTGCAAATAAAAGTAGATCTGGTGACAGATGGTGCCATAAAAAACAAACGAATTTATAAGGAAATATTTAATGATCTGCAGATAATTTATAAGGCATGAAAGACAACCTTGCATATATAGATCACATTCAGCAATGCATTTGCAAAATTCAGGAATACACAAAGGACCTTAATCAATCGGATTTTAACACGGCAGATCTAATACAGGACGCAGTAATCCGGAACATTGAAATAATAGGGGAAGCAACAAAAAAGATTTCGCCTGACTTCAAAGCCAGATATAAGGATGTGCCCTGGAAAGAAATGGCTGGTATGCGGGACAAACTGATTCACGATTATTTCGGAGTTGATGTTGAGGTTGTCTGGAAAACCATTCAGGAAGACATTCCAATGCTTAAATCATTGATTGAACAAATAAATCCTGAATAAAAAAGTAATTTAGGCAATTCACTCCACCTCCATCTCGCCCGAAAGCAGCACGAATTCTTTGTTTCGGTCGTATACCACGGCGAATTGACCGGGTGCTATTCCGTGTTGTAATTCTTCGGTGATGATGTGAAAACCTTGTGTTGTTTTACGGATGATTGCTTTCGAAAACACAGGCGTGTGGCGGATTTTCGCGGTTACTTCGGCTTCTTCGTTTTCATTTAATTCAAATGGAAAAAGAAAATGCGGCTGGTTGATATAAATGTCGCGGCCATAGACTTCGTCGGGCTCGTAGCCACATGCGATATACACATTGTTTGTTTCAGCATCTTTTTTTACCACAAACCAGGGGCCGCCAGCCAGACCAAGACCTTTGCGCTGGCCTACCGTGAAATACCAGTGTCCATCGTGCTCTCCGAGTTTTTTCCCGGTTGAGAATTCAATAAAATCGCCTTTCTTTTTTCCTAAAAGATGTTCAACAAAATCCTTATAGTGACTGCGTCCGATGAAACAGATTCCCTGACTGTCTTTTCGTGTGGCATTCGGAAAATCAAGTTCTGATGCGATTTTGCGCACTTCGGGTTTGGTAAGTTGTCCGATCGGAAACATCAGCCGCGAAATCTGTTTTGCACTCAGCTGCGCCAGAAAATAAGTCTGATCCTTGTGTTTGTCTTTTGCCGTGTGTAAAAATCTTCCGGCATCGGTATCCTGAATCCAGGCGTAGTGGCCGGTTGCAAGACGTTCGTATTGATAACCAACTTTGTCTTCGAACGCACCGAATTTAATCAGCTGATTGCACAACAGGTCGGGATTGGGTGTGCGACCGGCTTTCAGCGTTTCGATGTGATACTGCACAACCATGTCCCAATACTCTTTATGTAGCGGAACAATGTCGAAAGCAAGACCGAATCTGCGCGCCACGAGTTTGCACAAGTCAATATCTTCTTCCATTTTACAGTCGTAGCCGTTGAAATCCTGATCGGGACCAATGGCAATGTAATAGAGATCGGGGCGTATTCCCTGCTCCATCAGCACCTGTGCGGCCACCGAACTATCGACGCCGCCCGAAATCAATAATGCCGTTGAAGGAGTTGAAACCATAATCAGTCATTATTCATAAAACCCTGCTTCTGCAAAACAGACAGCAGTGATTTTGAGAAAGCAACATTGTCTTTTTTCGAATATCGCTTCTGCGTAAACACCTGTGCCAGATTGTCAACCTGACTGTCGGTCACGAATTTTTTATATTCATCCGAATTTTCCTTTTCCGCATACAGCGCGTCAATGGTGGCTGCATCAAATTCGTTGTAGGTTTCGTAATGCACTACAGCCCGCATGGGGAGCCGGTCTGTGAGGCCCGGTGTTTCGGCCGGATAACCGATGGTCACGGTAGTAATGGGAATAACCCCTTTCGGAAGTTTCAGTACATCGATGATTTTATCGGCCATGTAGGTGGTTGTACCCAGATACACGGTACCCAGACCAAAATGTTCAGCCGCCACCACACAATTCTGCGCCACCAGCAATGCATCGATGGCAGCAGTCATAAATGAAAGGAAATTATCGTAGCCCGGCTCAGCATTGCGCTGATTGCACCATTGATTGAAGCGGTTGAAATCGGCGCAGAATGTCAGCACCACGGGTGCTTCGGCAATCATTTTCTGTCCGAAATGGCAGGGCAATAATTGATTTTTAATTTCCTGGTCGCGGGTCACCACGATGCTGTACACCTGCATGTTGCCGGTGGTAGCGGCACGTGAGCCGGCTTCAAGAATCGAATTCAAAATATCTTCCGGAACCGGATCCTGTTTGTATTTGCGTATGCTGCGGTGTTGGAGAAGGGTTTCGAGAGCTGTCATGGTAGCGAAAGGTTTGAAAGTTTGTAAAGTTGAAAGTTTTAAAGTTGCTTTTAAGAATAAGTCGGAAGCGCCAGCAGTGAGCGGTGAGCAGCGATCAGTGACCTTTCCTGAACACTCAAACAAGCATTTTCTTGATTCAGATTTCGCTTCTGAATTCGGTATTCCTTGTCTGCCTGACTGCCTGTTGCAGTTAATCTGGCAGACAGATTAATGATTTGATGTTCGGTATTCACTTCATCCTTCGTCATTCCTTGTTCAGAGTTCAGTGTTCATTTACTTTTCTTTAATCAGAAACATATACGCCGGAAAGTGATCGGAATAGCCGCCCATATAATTACCACCAACAAAAGTGCGGAAAGGATATCCGGCGAACGAGCCTTCGGTCTGCTTCAGAAAGTTGCGGTTAAAAATGAGTGTTTTGTACATTTTCAAAGTTGATTTATCGTCGCCCAGCAGACCTTTTGAAATGATAATCTGATCAAACAAACTCCAGCCGTCACGATATGCATTCGATCCGATGCCTTGTTTCTTAAACATATTGTACATTGGATTAAACAAGCCGGTAAGCTCCATTGCGGTTTTCTGATCACCTGCACCTTTAAGCACTTTCAGTACACTGGCATTGGTGGGGTTATCGTTCAGGTCGCCCATGATAAAAATCTTTGCATTTGGATTGGCTCCCAGTAAAGAATCAACCGTTGTGCGGGCCAGTTGTGCTGCAGCTGCACGCATGGGAGCACTGCGTTTTTCGCCACCACTGCGCGAAGGCCAGTGATTGACAATAAAATGAACAGTGTCGCTCAGAATAATTCCTTTTACCAGCAGTTGATCGCGGGTTTTGAAATCAGGCTGATCGGCCACCACCAGACGATGTGAGGTATAACTGATTAAAGTAAAAAGATCCTTACGGTACAGAAATCCAACATCAACTCCACGACGGTCTGGCCCTTCAAGAAGAACAGGCACATAACCCGAAGCTTTCATTTTTGGCTGGTTGGCCAGATCGGTTAAAGCTCCGATATTTTCAACTTCGGATACACCAATGCATACCGGTCCGCCTTTGATATACTCATCACCAATCTGAGTGATTACATCGGCCATATGTGACAATTTTTCCTTGTATTTATCGCCAGTCCACAGGTTTTTGCCAGTTGGTAAAAATTCCTCGTCATTTTTATCCGGATCGTTGATGGTATCGAACAGATTCTCCAGATTGTAAAAGGCAATACAGGTTATGTTGTACGATTTTTCCTGCGAAAAACCCGAAAACAGAACCAAAGCAAAGGTCAGTGAAAAAAGAATGTGCTTCATAACAGTAAATTGAAATGCAAATATCGCGATTTTTTCATTATGTGCTGATTTTGCCCCACTATGATATGAATCACTACGGCTCGGTAATTAAGAATAAATCTAAAAAAACCCGGAAAAATTGCAAATTAACCTGAGTATTGTATATTTGCCTACTGGTTATTCGATATTCAATTACCTGTTTTCATGATTAAATTCTTCAAGAAGTTGCTGCCTCCGCCCTCATGGAAGATTCCATTACTGTTTGTATCTGGAATTCTGATGGGTTTGTTTGCATTTCTTTTTTATATATCGAAAGCCCATACTTATTTAAGTGACGACCCATCCACCTGTATGAATTGTCACATTATGGCACCTCAGTACAGTACCTGGTTTCACAGTTCACACCGCGAGCGGGCTGTATGCAACGATTGCCATGTACCACACGACAACTTTTTCAACCACTACTATTTTAAGGCAAAAGATGGAATGCGACATGCAACGATTTTCACACTCCGCGCTGAACCACAGGTGATTTTTATCAAGGAAGCCGGACAGGAAGTGGTTCAACAAAACTGTATCCGCTGTCACGGTGATATGCTGAACAGCGGTAACACAAAAATGTATACTACACAGTACGACGATTTCAGGGCCGAACGGCATTGCTGGGAATGTCACCGCGAAGTTCCGCATGGACGGGTAAACAGTCTGAGCAGTGTGCCACATGCACGAGTCCCCAAGCCTGGATCCGCTGTTCCAGCCTGGTTAAATAACGCTATGAACAAAAACAAATAACATTATGAAATCCATCAGCGAAATGGTGTCGAAAAAGCCCTGGTTGGGCTGGGTTCTTTTTCTGGGAACCATCGGAATTGTATTTCTACTTGGGTTGCTGGCTGCGTCCATTATTGAACGCCGTGCTGAATCAGAATTCACGTACAAACCCGATGTTATTTTCAGTGAAACCGAACCCCGAAATGAAATCTGGGGTAAGAATTTTCCGCGCGAATATGCCAGCTGGCTTGAAACGGCAGATACCAATTTCCGCAGCAAACATGGCGGATCTGCTACCCGCGATATTCTGGAAGAAGACCCACGCATTGTTATTTTATTTGCAGGCTATGCTTTTTCGAAAGATTTCAAACAGGCGCGAGGTCACTATTATGCCATCGATGACATCCGCACTACTTTGCGCACCGGAGCCCCGAAAGAAGGATCTCCCAGCCCGCAGCCAAACACTTGCTGGACATGTAAAAGCCCCGATGTGGTGCGGGTTATGAAACAAAAAGGCGTTAAGGAATTTTATACAGGCACATGGGAAATGCTGGGCAGCGAAATCGTCAACCCGATTGGCTGTCTCGATTGTCATGATCCAAAAACAGTGAATTTATTCATTACACGACCCGCCCTTGTTGAAGCAAAATCGTTGCTGGGAACAGATGTGAATAAATCCAGTCATCAGGAAATGCGCACCATGGTTTGTGCCCAGTGCCATGTGGAATATTATTTCGATAAAAAGAAATACGACGGTGTTGCATATCTTACTTTCCCCTGGAAGAACGGAACTTCGGTTGAAGAAATTGAGAGTTATTATGACAGTATAGAATTTACGGATTGGGTGCATGGCGTTTCTCGCGCTCCCATGCTGAAAGCACAGCATCCCGACTATGAAATTTTTATGACCGGTGTTCATTACAAACGAGGCGTTGCCTGTGCCGACTGCCATATGCCCTATATCAATGAAGGCGGTCAGAAATTCTCAAATCATCACGTACAAAGTCCGTTGAATAATATTTCGGCTTCGTGTCAGGTATGTCACCGCGAAGAAACTGCTGAGCTGATTTACGACGTTTATTCGCGACAGGATAAAATCAAGGAAATCCGCGATCAGCTCGAAATTCAGCTGGTGTGGGCGCATTTCGAAGCCAAGGCAGCCTGGGATAATGGGGCCAATGAAACACAAATGAAACCTATTCTCAAATTAATCCGTCAGTCGCAATGGCGTTGGGATTTTGTTGCAGCCAGCCATGGAAGCTCATTTCACTCGCCGGTTGAAGTAGCCCGCATTATTACGCATGGGTTGGATAAAGCGCGCGAAGCACGCATGCAACTACAAAAAGTACTACTCTCGCTGGGTGTAAAAAATGGTATTCCATATCCCGATATTTCAACCAAAGCAAAAGCGCAGAAACTCATTGGAATTGACCTTGCTTCGCTGCAGAAAGACAAAAATGAATTTCTGAAAAACACCGTTCCATCCTGGTTGAGAAAAGCAACAGAGCGCGAAAAAAAATACAATGTGAAATATCTCAATGCTGAATAAAAGCTGAATGTCAACAAAAAAAACGATCTGGTCTTTTCCCTGGGGTTATGGTGAAAGCTTTGCCATTGCAATTGGATTATTCCTTGCAGGCACAGGAATTCAGTTTATTTCGGGCATCGTAATCCCGCTGCCTTCGTGGCCGCGGAATGTTATATTGCTGCTTAGCTTTGTGATCGTACTGTTTTTCATACAACGTTTTGCTTCAAAAAACCCAATCATACATTGGTTATCATCGGTTCCGGCTGCTATTTCTGCGATAGCGCTGTTTACAATGCTTTCGTTACTGATGGGTTTTATCCACCAGGATGTACATGCACCTGCTGATGCGCTTTTTGCCAACATCAAATTCAGCTGGATGTATTTGTTTGCACAGGTATATATTCTTACTACACTGGGATTGACAACCATCCGAAGGTTTTCGCTGCGCAGGCGTAACATCGGTTTTTTACTCAACCATCTTGGAATATGGCTTGTACTGGCCGCTGCATCGTTTGGTGCCGGAGATATTGAACGATACACGTTGCAGGTACAGAAAGGGAATATTCAGTGGATCGGAGAAGATGAATTTGGAAATACACATGAACTGCCGGTTGCCATTGCCCTCCACGATTTTACCATTGATTTTTATCCACCGCAGGCCGGAATCTGGGATAATGAACAGAATATATTATTGAAAAAACCATCTTTTTCGCTCGACAGCAAAGACTCGGTTTATGAATGGAAAGAATTTTCATTTCATATTTCTCAGGTTTCATCCAGTGCCTATAAAATGGGTGAAACTTACCGTGAAGTTGCTGCACCCGGAGCCGTACAAGCGGCTTTTGTTGAAGTTTCGGCAGAAAACAAGAGTTCAAATAAGGGATGGATTAGTACTGCATCTCCGCTTCAGGAACCATCTTTACTTAAACTGAGTGAATCGTATGAGCTGGTGATGAAACCACCCAAACCCAGACTTTTTAAATCCGACATTACGGTATATACCGAACAAGGTTCGGAAGTTAGTACATCTGTGGTTGTGAATCAGCCTATCACCGTTGATGGCTGGAAAATATATCAGTATGGTTACGATGAAACGATGGGAAAATACAGCGACATCAGTATTTTTGAGCTGGTGCGCGATCCATGGCTGCCAGCCATTTACAGCGGTCTGGTTTTACTGATCGGCGGTGCTGTATGTATGTTTATTAACGGTGTTGGCACACGAAAAAAACAATCATGACAGAGCTGAATTTTAATTTTATTGGAATTGCCTCTGTGGCTTTACTTCTTATTTCAGCCGGACTTATGGCTATGAAAAAAATGCGGACACCGGCCGTTTTTATTTCAGTTCTGGCCGTTATGATTCTCACCTTTTATATTGCCGCGCTTTGGATAGCACTTGAGCGGCCACCGCTACGTACATTGGGCGAAACACGTCTCTGGTACGGCTTTTTCCTGGCGTTGTTGAGTGTGACATTCTGGTTCCGTTGGAAATATGTATGGTTGTTTATGTATTCAAATCTGATGGCCGGTGTTTTTCTGATTATCGATTTGCTGAAGCCCGCCGCACTTGATCAAACGCTGATGCCCGCCCTGCAAAGTGTATGGTTTGTTCCGCATGTAATTGTGTATATTCTCGGCTATGCACTGCTTGGAGTTGCCGCATTGGTAGCAGTGTTGATCATCATCAAACCCTGGATTAAAAAAGACTTAAAAGTGAATCTGCATGATGCCGACAACATGATCTATCTGGGTTTTGCCTTTCTTACGCTGGGACTGGTATTTGGAGCCATGTGGGCCAAAACGGCCTGGGGACATTACTGGACGTGGGATCCCAAAGAAACCTGGGCCTTCATCACCTGGATGACTTACCTGATGTACATTCACATTCGGCACCGTCATCCGCACCGCGAAAAAACAGCTGCATGGATGATGTCGCTGGCCTTTGTTTTTATGATGATCTGCTGGATGGGAATACAGTACCTGCCTTCTGCCCAAAACAGTGTGCATACATATTGATTCCTGTCGGGCCTGTCTGATAAAAGTTTGTTTCCGTCTCAATTAAAACCGATTTAATGTTTTAATCGGCTTATGATATCAACGTCATTTAAATAGCGTCGATTTTTTCCGTACATTTGTTGGCTAAACTTTTCCGTATGAGATTAATAAACTATTTAATGCTTTTGTTTCTTCCGGCATTTATGATGGCTCAGGAAGCGACTTTAAGCGGTTCGGTAAAAGACAAAATCACACTGGAGGGGGTTCCGGATGCGACAGTGAAGGTCAACAATCAGGTTATTAAAACCGATGTGGCCGGAAATTTTACCATAACATTACCCAACGGCACCTATAGTGTCACTGTAGAAGCTGACCTGTTTCAAATGTACACCGAAACAGTCACCATCAATTCTGCACCTGTAAATGTATACATTACACTGACCCGTAAACTGGGCGAAGATGGCGGTGGTGTTTCCGAAATCCAGCTCGACGACAGCGAATTTGACCAGAACAGCTCTGGACAAAGCGTCAACAGCTTGCTACATTCCGGTAGCGATGTATTCGAAAACTTTGCATCATTCAGCTGGGGACCAATGCGCTTCAGATCGCGCGGATACGAATCCAGTTCGGAGCAAACCTATCTGAACGGTTTTCCGATGAATGATGTGGAAACAGGCTTTCAGTCTTATTCCGATTACGGCGGGCTGAACCGCGTTGTTCGCTATCGCGAATCGTACGACGGATTGGTACCTGGCCCGTTTTCATTTGGCGGTATTGGTGGAACATCCAATATTCAGGCTACTGCTTCGCAGATTCAAAAACAAAATCAGCTCAGTTATGGCATGGCCAACCGCTCGTACAACAACCGGCTTATGTACACCTATGCCACCGGCATGCAAACCAACGGTTGGGCCTTTGCCTTTTCGGGTTCGCACCGCTGGGCATTGAATGGCTATGTTCCCGGCACCTGGTACGATGCATGGGCATATTTTGGTTCGGTAGAACGCAAAATCAATGAACGCCACATGTTAGGTCTTACCGTTTTCGGATCTCCTTTCCGCAGAGCGATGCAGGCCGCATCGACGCAGGAAGCCTATGACCTGGCCGGTGATGTGTACTACAATCCGAACTGGGGACTGCAAAACGGCGAAGAACGCAATGCCCGCGTACGCAAAGTGCATCAGCCTTATGCTATTATGAATCACACTTTTAAAATCAGTGATAAAACCAAATTATACACATCGGCAGGTTTCTCAAAAGGTCGTTTCGGAACAACACGACTCAACTGGTATGGTGCGCCTGATCCGCGTCCTGACTATTACCGCTATCTGCCGAGTTATCAGCTCGATCCGAATATTGCCGAGCTCACAACGCAGTATTGGCTCAATAATGTTGAAGCACGTCAGATCAACTGGGATGAGTTGTATCAGGTAAATTACCTCGCCAACATGTCTGGAGCACAGGCCAACTACATTATTGAAGAAGCCCGCAAAGACGAAACCCGCGAAGCATTGAATTCATATTTATTATTCAATGCCAGTGAAAAAATGCAGATCAGTGCCGGTGTAGAAGCCAATTTCCAAACTACACGCTATTTCAAAGAGCTGACTGATCTGCTGGGCGGCGAGTACTGGAAGGACATTGACCAGTTTGCTGAACGTGATTTTCCGGGCAATACCGGTATGTTGCAGAATGATCTGGACAATCCAGACCGCATAATTCATGAAGGAGATGAATTTGGCTACAACTATAAATTACACACCAATACAGCCAAGTTATGGGGCATGGGCCGCTTCTACTATTCCAAGGCCGATTTTTACGTAGCCGGCTTTGCAAGCGGCACACAGATGTATCGTGATGGCTTGTACCGCAACGGACGCTATCCCGATAATTCACTTGGAAAATCGGAAAGCAAAACATTTATAGATGGTGGAGTAAAAGCCGGTGTTACGTACAAACATTCGGGCAAACATTATTTCACAATTAATACAGCATTGATGAGTTATGCGCCAACCACCGCAAACTCATTCCTGTCGCCCAATATCAGTAACCGTTTTGTCCCCAACCTGCAAAGCAGTGTGGTTTTCTCGGGCGATGTTTCTTACATTAAGAAGGGTGAATTCCTGTCAGGACGATTAACTGCTTATCAGACCAATACTTTCAACGAAGTTGATCTGCTCAGTTTTTATCACGATGAATATCAAACCTATGTTTACATGAACCTCACCGGCATCAACCGCGTGTATCAGGGTATTGAATTCGGCCTCGATGTGAAAGCCAGCAAAACCATCACGGTGCAGGCAGCAGGGAACTTCGGAAACTACCGCTATATTTCACGCCCGACTGCACATATTTCGTTTGACAACCTGTCGAAACCGGATACTACCGAACTTATTTACTGCAAATATTTTTATGTACCCGGAACACCGCAGATTGCATCATCACTTGGCATCAAATACAATCATCCGAAATACTGGTTCTTCAATCTGAACTTCAATTATTTCGACAAAATTTATCTGGATTTCAATCCTGAACGCCGCACGCAGCTTGCCATTGCCAACCTTGGCCCTGGCGATCCGCTCATTAATACAATCACAGCTCAGGAAAAACTTCCTTCGGGATATACCATTGATGCCTCGATCGGAAAATCATTCAGAATCAACGGAAAGACCCTTTCTTTCAATTTCATGGTAAGCAATATTCTCAACAACCGCGAACTCATTACAGGAGGTTACGAGCAATCGCGCTTCGACTTCGATACGCAGAATGTTGGCAAATTCCCGCCGAAGTATTACTATGCTTATGGAAGGAATTTCCTGGCCATGGTGTCTTACAACTTTTAATCGTTAACTGAAAAAAATGAAACAATATATGAAAAAGCTCTTTTTTGTAACAGCGTTGCTGGCTGTTGTCTTCACTTCGTGTGTGGATGAGGACTTTGACCAACCAGATGTAATCATTCCTGATTATCCCGGTACCAGCAATACCACCATTGCCGATCTGAAAGCCACTTATCCGGGCATTCTCGACAGCATTGAAACCAGCACCATCATCGAAGGTATTGTTGTTGCCAACGATGAAAGCGGAAACTTCTACAAAACCATCGTTATTCAGGACGCTACAGGTGGTATTGAACTGAAGCTTGACCGCTACGATATGTACACCTCTTTCAAAGTCGGACAGCGCGTTTTTGAAAG
>Ga0209639_1002345_pt1 | contig 15193 bp, 13 predicted proteins | sample EPASupsiteHSE605_FD_187268 | JGI IMG/M metagenome (GOLD analysis project Ga0209639, IMG submission 187268) | Bioremediated contaminated groundwater from EPA Superfund site, New Mexico - Sample HSE6-05 (SPAdes) (version 2) | ecosystem: Environmental > Aquatic > Deep subsurface > Groundwater >...
CCACCGCTCCGAAGTCAAACAGCGGCGCAACGGCGATTGACAGGGCCATGGCCGACGTCCGTGCCGGAAAGGTGGGCGACATCCCGCGTGAGCTGCAGAACGTCCACGCGGATTCGACGGAGCACAAGCGGGAGCAAAACTACAAATATCCTCACAGCTTCCCGAACCACTGGGTAAAGCAGCAGTATTTGCCGGATGAGTTAAAAGGCACGAAATACTATGAATACAGCGACAACAAAACCGAGCAGGCCGCGAAAACCTATTGGGACAATATCAAAAAGAAGTGAGGTATTACCATGGATATAAGAACAGGCGATATACTTACAATGAAAAAAGTCCACCCCTGCGGCGAAAAGCGCTGGCTCGTGCTCCGCACGGGGATGGATTTCAAGCTCCGCTGTCTCGGCTGCGGACATGAGGTCATGGGTCCGAGAAGCAAGTTCGAGCGAAACGTAAAAGCCATTGAACATAAGGAAGAGAATAAAGCCGAATAATAAAAGAGCGCACCTTTTGAAGTGGTGACTTAGGGATTTTTAATCCCGAAAAATTCGGCATAGTCGTGATGAGCGGCTATGCCGTTTTTTCTTGCCTGGTGGTTACCGGCAGTTCTATAACGCCGATATCGTTGTAGATGATTCTGATGCGCTGTGCCCTGTGACCATCAACCTTTTCGGTCTTGTAGACGATGATTTTCTCAACGAATTCCCGTATCATTTCCGCATCCAGTTCCTTAATATCGGTGTATTTTCTGACTTTTATCAGGAAGGCTTCGACATTGAGGGACTTTTCTTTTGCCTGTTCAATAAAGGACTGTAGTTCAGCCACACAGCTTCCCAGCTGCTTCTGCTCGGTTTCGTATGTAGCGGACATTTTAGCGAAACGCTCATCGGAGATTTTACCGCTGATATTGTCCTCATAGAGCCGCTGGATAATGCCGTCGAGTTTGGAAATACGAGCCTGTGACTGTTCGTATTCCCGTTTGCTGTCACGCAGGGATTTTTCCGTTTCGTACTTGGATTTTTGCGTGATTAGCTGTACGAAATCGTCCTCGTGCTCTCTGGCGAAGGCTGACACGCGCCGGATATCATCAAGGAGAAGCTGTTCGATAACCACATTGCGTATCTGATGGGAATTGCAACCGCCTTTTTTCTTTCGGTAGGTGGCGCATACGAAATATTCTTTGCTGTGTTCCCAGCCGCGCCCTCTTACCTGATACAGCTTACTGCCGCAGTCGGCGCAGAAGAGCATCCCAGACAGTATTGGCATCTCGCCCATCGGAGAAAGCCTGCGCCTGCCGTCGCGGATTCTTTGTACGATATCAAAGGTTTCGCGGTCGATTATGGCTTCGTGAGTATTCTCAAAAATCTGCCATTCAGACGCATCATTGCGCAGCTGCTTTTTGTTTTTATAAGACTTGCGATATGTCTTGAAATTGACTGTGTTACCGATGTATTCCTGACGCGTCAGTAGCCGTGCAATGGTGGAGTCATGCCATATATACGGGTCTTCATCGACCTGTTTTGCCGGGAGGGTTAAACCGAGCCGTGCACCGTGCGCCACTGGATTTTCAATTTTACGCTGTTCCAGTATGTTTGCTATCTTCGTAGGGCCGTAGCCGGACATACACAGGTGAAAAATCTCTCGCACAACTTCGACGGCGTCCTCGTCTATAATCCAGTGCGTTTTATCCTCCGGGTCTTTAATATAGCCATATGGCGGATTGGTGCAGAGCGGCTTACCGGACTGTCCTTTGGACTTGAACACGGCGCGGATTTTCTTGCTGGTATCGCGGGCATAAAACTCGTTGATGATATTGAGGAACGGTGTAAAATCGCTGTCCTGCTGGCTGTCGCTGTCAACGCCGTTGTTGATGGCAATGAAACGGATATTGGCTTCCGGGAACAGCATCTCGGTGTAATAGCCGACCTTCAAATAGTCTCGTCCGAGGCGGCTCATGTCCTTGACAATAATTGTGCCAACCTTTCCGTCATCGACCAGTGCCATCAGGCGCTGCCAGTCGGGTCTGTCAAAATTCGTGCCGCTGTAACCGTCGTCCACAAAAGCCTGTGTGTTCGCAAAATCGTTGCCATCAGCGTACTTTTGTAGAATGGCCTTCTGATTGATGATGCTGTTACTGTCTCCCTGGAGTTCATCGTCTCTGGAAAGGCGGCAATAGAGGGCTGTGATTTTGCTCTCGTTCTTCGCAGTATTAGACTGTCTGTTATTCATTTTACGCTCCTTTCCGACAGTCTCCAAGCGGTACTACATATTCCCGTAATACTGCGAAGAAGTCAAGCCATCACGCTAAGACACCTTTGAATTTTCTGATACTTTTACATTGCCTAGGATGAGTCGCTTGATTTTAACGTAAATTACATCCTTTGCGGCTTCGGCGGGTACCGATTCGACGATGTACAGCGTACCGTCAATCGTGGTTTTGGTTATGTGGATATCCATAGGCTTTGCTTCCATATGAATCACCTCGCTTCGGAAGCCGGATACCATGCCTGTGGTGGTACGAATCCGCCACAGGCACAGCACCATGTATGGGTTATTCAGCTATTTGCAGAACCTTGATCGCTTCAGTGCGGATGAGTTTTGCGTCCAGGTGCTCGTAGCCAAGATAGCCGATCTGCTGATAGAGCATATATTTTTCTTGCATAGCGCGAACCGTCAGCGGTAAACGCTGGATAATCCAGTAGTAGCTGAAGTCGCCGAATACGATAGGCTTCGCGCCTGTAGCAACAGAGGGCATATACTCGCTGATGAGTACTTTTTTGCTCAGAATGGTGTCATCGCTGTCGCGCCAGAGGTAGTTCCCGGCGCTGTCCTTAAGAGTACGCAGCGCCAGCGCGATCTCGTCGTTCATGAGCCATACTGCATTTTTGCGGTATTCCGGCTTTAGACTGAAATACAAACGGATTACATCGTCATAGGTTAGCGCGGAAGCGGTCGTGCCGACATCAGCACCGCCAATGCCGCCCAGAATACCAATGGGCTTGTCCTGTCCGTCCCCGTTGATGAACGCGTCCTCCTCGGTTCTTCCGATACGCTTGGCAAAGGATTTGACAAGATAATCTTCGATGTCAAATCCGGCGTCAGAGGTGAAATCGGTTGACAGGCGGATAATCGTGCCGAGCCTGTGATTGTTTACGGTGAGCGTATTGAAGGTGTCAACACCGTCATAGTAGGCGGCAAGACTGCCATCGCCGAGCCAGGTGGCAATGTCCTGTGCGTCAAAGGTGCGGATGGTGGAATCGAGTCTGGGAGCGCTCATCACTGTGGCGATATTGCGGAAAATGCTCTCTTTGGGGAGCGCCTCGGTGTATTTCGAGTCAGACTCTTGAGGTAGCTGATAGGAACCGGTGTTGCTGTGTCTGCCTGCGCCGACACCTTCGTAATTATTGTTCTTGCCGCGCATGGCGTTCCAGAAATTTCTGTTGTATTCGCTGCTGTTAATCATGATAAAATCCTCCGTTTTTTTTATTTAGGGGTTATTACCCCGTTTGATTGTGCGTTTTTTTACACGAAGCCCCACGCCGCTGTCCGAATTCGAAAGCGGTGGAGATTTTGATACCCCCACGGCTCACAGATGCTTGCCGTCAGCGGTGGTGTACTGTGAAGCCTTGCAATAGCCGAGTAAATCCTCATAGCCGTTGATATGGACTTCCGAGCCGTTGCAAGAGACCGTGTAGCGGATTTCCTTTGAGATGGTTACGGGTACGCCGTCTTTGGTGAGCAGGCACATCCTGCCGAAGGAGCAATGTTTGTTCCGGCCAAAGAGCCAGTCTGTCAGACGCTTCATTCCCGCTTACCGCCTTTAACGAATTTGTAGCCGCACTCACGGCAGTAGTCCATCGCTTGCTGATGGGACAGGAAGTAGCTGGTGCTGGCACCGTGAACCACACGCCAACGTGCAGGGTCGTCGGACACGCTGCTCAAGATAACCACAGGGGGACCATCCGGCGCTTCCATGAGGTACCGACCCTCGTACCTGTCATCGGAGAAGTCGCTCGGCACCATGCTCTTGGTGGGTATCGTTCGATTGTCTTCCGTGCTGAAAATGTGATAGTTTTTCATCGCGTTTTTCCTTTCGTCTGTATTTGCCCGAATATGGGCATAGGTTTCGGTTTTAGGTCTCCGCAAGCATACGCATCGCCTCCCCTCATGACCACACGGGGCAGTTGTGGCAGATGAAAAGTGTTTTTTCCTATAGGGATTGAGATATTGAAGTAACCGTTTTTACCTGCCACAGCTGCCCCGATGCTTTACAGGAACTCAGAAATCAGCTTGTAGCCGATAACCATAGTGGTTTTTTCTCCGCCGGTGCGGGGGCGCTTGCGCTGAACCGTAGCAACAGCGGTGAGAGCCTGCTTGAAGTTCTTCATATTTTCGGCAAACTGGCCGTTTTCGCCGCACCAGCACTTATACCGCTGGTAAACGTCGGTACTGCGCTCCTCGGCGCTGTCACCCTGTTCCATGCACTCTTCCATGAACAGCCGCATTTTGTCGCTGTCGTGCTGGTACTGTGTAGTAGCGGCTTTTACCGATTGTGGAATGGTCAAACCCTCTTTGCGGAGCATTTCATAACCGCGAATGAGCCAGTTGAGAATCGCACTCTGCGCTTCCGGTTTTGCGAATTCCCGCTTTAGGCTCTTGTCCTGCTCCGCTTCATCGAAATGCCGCTCAAAGGGAATGATGAGGATACGGCCGCTGGTAAAAACGGTGATGTCGTTGATTACAGGCAGATAGTTGGTGTTGATGTACAGCTTGAACTGCGGAGTGAAGTCAAAGCTGTTCTCATGCAGAAACCGGGCGTTTATGGTGTCGTTGCCCGTCATGCTCTTTACCTGCGCCGCGTTGAGAACGAGCCCCTTGCCCGGCTCGGAGATATTCACAAACCGCACTCCCGCGAGCCTTGCGATGTCCTCGGTCGGCTGTGAACTGTTGTTTCCGGTTTTGAGACTGATGGTTTCGGGACGTGCCGTGCAGCCGTAGCTGCCGTACACCTTGAGAACGCTCTCGCAGAGAGTACCCTTGCCGTTGCGGGTGGTAGCGCCGTAAAGGATGGTCATGCACTCGTGCCGTGTGTCCCCGGAAAGCCCGTATCCAAGGATTTTTTGAAGAAATCTTGCCCGCTCGGTATCGCCGCTCGTGATTTCACGAATAAACGATTCCCAGCGTTCACAGACGGCGGGAGCGTATTTCACGGGCGTAATTTTCGTCAGCTTGTCCTCGCTGCGATGCTCGGTAAACTCCCCCGTATCAAGATGGAGCGTACCGTTCTCACAGTTAAAAATATAGGGATCGGCATCGAACTGGGAGGCGGGAATCGGATGATGCACCTGGGAGTCCTTGAGAATGTTGACGCGATAGCCGTGTGTCTGCCACCTGCGGACATATTCGATGTAATCCTTGCGCTTACGCTCGTCTTTGATATTCAAAGCGTACATATACAGCAGGTCGGCAAGTTCCATGCAGCGTTTCATGACTTTCAGTCCGCCGACATCACTGCTCCAGATACCTTTTTCATAGCAGAACCACATCTTGCGTTCCGGCACAAAGCGGAGCGTATCTTTATAAAAGTCGGCAAGCAGTCTGCCCGCTCCGATATCCGTCCACGGATAAAAACTTGTTTCCTCAGGGCGCAGTGCCTGAAGCCTCGGCATACGGTCGTCGAAATCCTCTGTCGCGCTTCCGACAACTACCGGCGAATAGAACTTCGTCATACATCTGACCGCACGCTGAATTGTTATGCTGCCATAGGTGGAATTGCCACGGCGACTGTCCCACTTGTCACGCATTAGAGCGGATTTGTGAAACAGGCGGTCAATTTGCTCAGCACTGCCGTTGCAATAGAAGGCAATCATGGAACAGAGTGCCGCTTCTGCTTCGCTCTGCGATGGATAGCCGGAAATATCTCCTTTCCACAATTTTTTAAACTTATCCGCGTTTTTAGCCGCCAGCGCCTTGGCAAGCACGCTGTCATCGTTCAGATAGCTTTCACGCTCCTGCACTATAGCGGGCAAACCCGGCTTGTCCCTTTTCATATATGAGTCAAGCAGCCATGTGACAGCATCCGGCACCTCAACCACATCCCCGGGCTGATATATATTGCCGGTCAGCGTAACGAAACGCTTTGTCGCTCCGGCAGCATAAACCTCGACGCTGCCCTTTTTGATGTAATAAGCGTCCGTGTCGTAAGTAAACCCATCCTGCACCATGCAGAGAATTCGCAGACCTGTTCCGCTTGGGCTGAATTCGATATATGCGCCATGAAAACGCACGGTAATCTCGACCGCCCGAGGCAGCAGCTTCCCGTCCTCCACGCAGTGGTCAAGGTCAATGGCGATAATGCGATTCCCCACACGGATGCCGATACCGTCATATTTATCAGAAACAGATACCGCTGTAGTGTAGTCACAGAATGTCTTTGGCTTTTTCACGTTTGCGTGATAACCGCTTGCAGGATTGTACGGCACCTTGGTAATTCTGCTGTTTACGGTTTCATACCGCCAACAGCAGAACTTCGCGTTTTCCTTGACATACTGCGGAATGTTTTCGTAATGCTGCATTGTGTGCTGCCTCCTTTCTCGATGTTCCGTAATTGCACATCCGGCTTATTCTCCTTTCCGAGGGACTATTTTTCGCTTATTATCCAAAGGACAGTAATAACGGTTTTGGCAACCGATTATTTTCTCTTTACCTCACTACCCAATGGAGGTCAAAGAGCGTTTTGAACGAAAACTTCTGAAACTTTTTTGTCCTTCACCACTCACTGGAACAAAACAGCTGCTTTGGACGAAAACTTTTGATATTTTTTCTGTCCTCACTTTCCACTGGAGATCAGAGACCCGTTTTGACGAAGTTTCAGAAAACTTTTTTGAGTTTTTTGTCTTCTCTTTCTACTGGACAGCAAAATGTGTTTTTCCGTAGTCTCGAGGAAAACTTTTTCTCTCTCACGACCCAATGGAAATAATCTACGTTCTGAACGAAATTTCCTGAGGATTTTTTCCTGCCCTCTATATTTCCAAGGACAGCAATCTGTGTATTGAACGAAACTTCTAACAATTTTTCCGAGGTCAATTCCCCATGGATGTCAGTCAAAGAAAACCCGGGCAAATTGAACCCCCTCGTAAAAAAGCAAAAAAATATGACACCTGTAAAAATACAGATGCCAGTAAAAAACTGCTTCAATTCCTAAAAACAAAAATTAAAAATATAATTACATTCATTGTTATATTTATATTGACATAAGTAATGACTTTTGATATAATTTAAGTGTAGAATTGGAATCAAGGAGGTGATCGTGTGGTGAAAAGCAGAGGAGGCGAAATCCCTATTTATCACTCTGTTACGGAGTTCTTAAAGGGGCAGGCTTCTAGGATATTCAAAGAAGTTAATGAGCAAGACAAAATAGTAATCGTAAACAAACAAAACAAGCCGCAAGCTGTTGTCATTTCATACGATCGCTACAAAAGGCTAAAAGAAAAAGAAGGCATCGATATATAAACATCGTGCCCATCTTTGTGAATATTTGTTAGTGGCATAGCGCCAAAAAAATCAGTATTGTGGAGGTAATCAAAATGGCCGAATTAAGAAAAGAAGATTTGTGGGTAATGGCCGACAAGCTTAGAAATAATATGGATGCCGCTGAATATAAGCATGTTTGCTTGGGACTCATCTTTTTGAAATACATTTCTGATAAATTTGAAAATACCAAGCTGGATATTTTGAAAGAAGAATATGCTGATTTTGAAGATAAGGACGAGTATGTAGCGCGGAATGCGTTTTGGGTTCCCAAGGATTCTCGTTGGGAAGACATAAAAAACAAAGCAAAAACGCCTGAAATTGGTCAGGCTATCGATAATGCCATGTATGCAATCGAAAAAGAAAACTCGTCATTAAGGGGAATTCTCCCAAAAGACTACGCAAGGGCCTCATTGGATAAAAACCGTTTAGGTGAATTAGTCGATTTGCTTTCCAATATAGAGATCGGGCGAGATAATAACAAAGATACTCTGGGAAAAGTATACGAGTATTTTCTTGAGAAATTCGCACGAGCCGAGGGCAAGCTAGGCGGCGAGTTCTATACGCCTCGCAGTGTGGTTGAGCTTATCGTCAACATGATTGAGCCGCACGACGGAAGGGTATATGACCCTTGCTGCGGGTCGGGCGGTATGTTTGTCCAGAGTGAGGAATTTGTAAAAAACAGAACCGGACGTCTAGATGGCCTTGCGGTGTATGGGCAGGAGTCTAACTACAACACTTGGAAGCTTTGCCGAATGAACCTTGCCATTCGTGGAATTGATGCAAATCTCGGTCAGCAAAACGCTGATTCTTTCCACAACGACCAGCACAAGAGCTTAAAAGCGGATTATATTATGGCAAATCCTCCGTTTAATGTAAGCGATTGGGGTGGCGAGCGGCTGATCGACGACCCTCGTTGGGGCAAGTACGGCATCCCGCCAACAGGCAACGCGAACTATGCGTGGATTCTGCACATGCTTTATCATTTGGCACCCAGCGGAACAGCGGGATTTGTGCTTGCTAACGGTTCCCTCTCCACATCTTCTATCAGCGAATACACCATCCGTAAAAACTTAATTGAAGACGATAAAATCGACTGTATTGTCATATTGCCGGGTGGATTATTCTCAACCACCTCTATTCCCGTCTGCCTGTGGTTTATGTCAAGGAACAAGCTAAAAAACGGGCACCGCGATAGAAAAGGTGAAATTCTGTTTATTGACGCAAGAAATATCGAGACCGAGCCTATGGAGGACAGCAGAACACAACGAAAGCTGTCTGACAAAAATATTGATGATATTACCGCAGTCTATCATTCATTCCGAAACCACGAAAAAAAAGCTGTGCGTAAAGATGGCGCAGAGGCTTCCTATGCGGATCAGCCCGGTTTTTGCAAAATTGCAACACTGGAGGAAATTAAAGCGAAAGACTACAACCTAACTCCGGCAAGCTATGTAGGTTTGGCGCCTAACAAAGAGGATACTGAGCCATTTGAAGAACAAATGGATAGATTGACAAAGCAGCTTTCTGCGATTATGTCAGAATCAGCAGAGTTGGATAAGGAAATAGAGAAACAAATGCGGAAAATAAAGTGGTAAAGGAGTGAATATACCATTGTTAAGATTACGAGAATTGTGCGAACTTATAACAAAAGGAACCACTCCATCCACAATTGGAGCCGAAATAACCAGTCAAGGTGTAATATATATTCGTTCTGATGCATTAATTCAAGGCAGACATTTAGATAGAAGATGCTTTACCTATATTGATGAGAATACCCATGAACAATTAAAACGCTCGCAGATACACGAAAACGATATTTTGTTTTCTATGGCTGGTGCTTTGCTTGGGAAAACGGCTCTGGTTACTCCTCAAGATGTTCCGGCCAATACAAACCAAGCCGTAGCAATTATACGAGTATGCCACGAAATAGTAGATTACAGTTATGTGTATTACTACCTCAGCCAAAAGGGCATTCAACAGTATGTTCGGAGTTTAAATGCTCAATCAGCACAACCAAATGTGAATTTACAACAAATTGGCGACATCGAAATAAATATTCCAGAAGATAAAGAAATGCAAATTAGAGTGTCCAGTATTCTGTCAAGTTATGATGATAAAATCGAAAACAATATTCGTCATATTGACACATTAGAGAAATATATCCAAAACCTCTATCAAAACTGGTTCTCTTATTACAATTATCCTAATGCCACAGGTGAAATGCAAGATGGAATACCTGTCGGCTGGACAAATTCCAATGTATTTGACAACGTAGCTGAGATTCGTGAGAAAAACAAGAATAACCTCGGTTACCCGGTTCTATCCGTTGTCAAAGAGGGCGAATTCAAACCGTCTGATGATGTTTTTACAAAACAGGTGTATAGTAAAGAAACGACGAACTATAAAATCGTCAGACGTAATCAGGTCGGATATAATCCGGCAAGAGCAAACATCGGATCTATCGCTATGCTCACCGATTTTGACATCGGTTTAGTAAGCCCAATCTATGTGGTGTTTGCGATGCAAAAAACCATAACGCCAACCTATTTCTATTACTATATGAAACAACCGATGTTCATTGAAGGAATTAAGCACCATGCAATTGGAACAACGCGTCAGAATTTTCCTTTTGAAGCATTCAAAATGTTTCCTATGGTCGTTCCTCCGATCGAACTACAAGCGAGATTTGAAGAAATCGCAATACCAATTGAACGAAAAATTGCAAAGTTAAAAGAAGAAAATACGGTGTTGGCGGAAATAAGGGATACCCTTTTGCCCAAACTAATGAGCGGCGTACTTCCGGTGGAAGAGGGTGAAGATTGATGCAACAAAATGCAATCAAGAATATTCACTCTGTTCACGAGTTTGTAAACGAAATCAAGCTTTTGGGGAAAGCTTTAGACAATTCCCAAAGAGAAGGACGTTTGTTCTTTAGAGGACAGAAAAATGCTGAATGGCAAGTTTCCCCCAGCATTTTTAGAAATGGTTGGCTTTCCGAAGAAAGTAACATGTATAATATGCTTCTTCTTGCAAGCCCATCGGAGTTTTCAAGTCAAATAACGGCTTATGAAAAGCTTACCAAGATGCAGCATTACGGGTTGCCCACAAGATTACTTGATGTGACCAGCAATCCTTTGGTTGCCTTGTTCTTTGCATGCGAAGAAAACAAAGAATATGTTAATGTGAAAATTATGCTCTCCGATGAACAATCAACATTTTTAGGCAAAGATACAATACAGACTTTAGAGAATGCCAAAGTTGAGACTGCGACAGATGGAGAGGTATTCATCATCGCCGATGCCCCATTGAACCCCGAGGATGAGAGAATAACGATATTATCAGAGCTTTCACACTGTTGCAAAGAAGAAGCGTATAAAATCGAGAAATTTACGATAGAACTCAAAAAGTATACGAAAGAAAATTTAAATGAAACCGATGTGATACAGTATCTTGAAGAAAAACCGTTCCGAAGCGTTGTTTCAAGCATGAACAATTCCAGGATTAAGGCACAGTCCGGTGCATTCATATTGTTCGGTTTGCTTTATGATGATACACAAGAAGATTTATTTGCCCTAAAGAGAATTCCCTTCAATATAAAAAACAAGTGCATTTCGGAAATCAAAGAGATGCGGAACAGCTTTCTTTATGATATTAAAGAAGGCAAAGTGGCTCTTAGTGATGAACAGTCGCCTGATGCAACAGACCAAATAAACGAGTACATAAAGTCTGAATGTGATAAACTTCCAACTACTGGCAGAAAGCTCTTTGAAATCCAACATGACATTCCTGAAAAATTGTATTCTTATGTGATCCCTGCCGAATGCAAAGCACATATTTTAGACGAGTTGAAAAAATTAGGTATTAGTCATGCAACCTTATTCCCTGAATTGGAACATCAGGCAGAGTATATCAAGTCAATAACTCCAATTTCATCGAAAGTGGAGCCCGAGGACCTTGATTTGATACTATCACGAATTAAGGTATTAAAAGAAGAAACGCAGAATCAGCAAAAAGAACAGACAGAAGCAAAAGAAGCATTCAACCCACGAGCAACAAACAAGGACACCATAATTTCAAGGGCTATTGAAAATGCTGATATTGCTGAAGATGTGAAGCAAAAGGCAATTAAGGGATTGAAATCAAACAAGACCTTATTCTCTCAACCTGACTGGTTCAATTTTGGAGATAAAATTTCACAGAACAAGCTAATTATAAAGAAATACCTTTTATCTATGAAAATAGATAAAAATGTAGCCGAAGAAGTAACAGAGTTGATTGTTAACAAGCTGATACTGGTAGCAAAAGAAAAGGCTGGTGAATGATATGTCAAGTTTTACAGAAAACCATTTAGAGCAAGCAGTAATGGAATGGTTTCAGGATTTGGGCTATCAGACACTTTATGGGCCGGATGTTTCACCCGGCGGCAGTTTTGCAGAACGAGAGAGCTTTGGCGATGTTGTGTTATATGGTCGTCTGCATAGCGCCCTCAAGAGAATAAACAGGCAATATTCCGATAGGGTTATTGACGATTTAGTTAAGAAAATAACGCGCCAGAAAAGCATGTCCATTTACCAGAACAATGCTGCTTTTCAAAAAATAATTACGGATGGCATTGACGTGGAGATTCACCAAAAGGACGGCAGCGTCAAAACGGAAAAAGGCTATATTTTTGACTTGACGGACATCGAGAACAATGAGTTCTTAGCAATAAACCAATATACCATCATCGAAAACGGTAAGGAACGCCGCCCCGATGTAGTTGTGTTCATAAACGGCATACCGCTGGCTGTGATAGAGCTGAAGAACGCTTCCAATGAGGACGTCGGAATTGAGGAAGGCTTTCATCAATTACAAACGTACAAAAATAATATTCCGACGATTTTTAACTACAATGCTTTTTTGATTACAAGCGACGGTATAAATGCCAAAGTCGGTACCATATCATCAGACATTGACCGATTTATGTTTTGGCGAACTATTGACGGCGACAGCGTAGCCCAAGCGTCTTCTTCTCAATTAAAGGTGATGTTACAAGGGATGATGGATAAAAAGCGTATTTTGGACATCGTCTCAAAATATACATTTTTCGTCCACGAAGAGGATAAATCTTTTAAGATACTTGCCGGGTATCACCAATATTTTGCTGTAAAGAAAGCCCTATACAAAACACACCTCGCCGCTGCTGAAAACGGTAATAGAAAAGTTGGTGTTATTTGGCATACCCAAGGAAGCGGAAAAAGCTTCTCCATGCTTATGTATGCCCGTCAGTTGGTTTTAGAGCTTAATAACCCTACGATTGTGATTATCACGGGCAGAAACGACCTTGATGATCAGCTATTTAGTACTTTTTCAAAAAGTGCGGATTATCTGCGCCAAACTCCAAAGCAAGCAGAGAACAGGCAGCAATTGCGTGATTTGTTAAGTGTAGAGTCTGGCGGTGTCGTTTTTACTACCATTCAGAAGTTTGCGCCAGATGAAAGTGACCAAAGCGTCGAAGCCCTTACAGAACGTAAAAATGTCATCGTTATTGCTGACGAAGCGCATCGCAGCCAGTATGGGCTAGAAGCAAAAGAGAAAGACGGAAAGGTTTCTTTTGGATTTGCGAAGCATATGCGAGATGCTTTACCAAACGCATCGTTTATTGGCTTTACAGGAACGCCGGTCGAACTGAACGATAAAAATACACCTGCGTTGTTTGGCGAGTATATTGATATTTATGACCTTACACAAGCGGTCAAAGATAAGACCACTGTCCCGATTTACTATGAAAGCCGTATAGCGAAGCTGGATATTCCACAGGAGTTAAAACCAAAAATCGACAGTGAGTATGAGGAAATAGTTGAAGGTCAAGAAGAAACATATGCCGAAAGCCAAAAGAGAAAATGGGCAAGACTTGAGGCTATTGTCGGGACGGAAACCCGTATTGATGTAGTTGTGAAGGACTTTTTGCAACATTACGATTTAAGGCAGAAAGCTATCAGTGGCAAAGTAATGTTTGTTGCTATGTCAAGAAAAATTGCAGTTAAATTCTACGACGCTATCGTTAAGTACCGACCAGAATGGCATAATGCCGATGTTGATAAGGGCGTAATCAAAGTAATCATGACCTCCATTGCTTCTGATCCACAAGCCTTCCAGCGTCATTCAACATCTTCTTCACAAAAAAAGCTGCTTGCTAAAAGGATGAAAGACCCAGATGATGATTTGAAAGTTGTAATTGTATGCGATATGTGGCTAACGGGTTTTGATGTGCCATGTTTGCATACTATGTACATTGACAAACCTATGAGCGGACATAATCTTATGCAAGCAATCGCACGCGTAAATCGTGTTTTTAAGGACAAACCCGGCGGACTGGTCGTTGACTATATTGGGATAGCCGACAATCTGCGTAGTGCCCTTGCGCAATACACACCATCTGACAGAAAAACTGCTGGTATTGACCCACAAATTGCGATTGACCTAATGATGGAAAAGTACGAGCAAATCAAGGGGTTGCTTCACGGAGTTGATTTCCGCAGTTATATTGAAGGAACTGCATCACAAAGAATGGATTGTATCGTCAAGGGCGTTGATTTTGTTCTCGGCAAGGGCGAGGATGATAGGAAAGACTTCTTAAACTTTGTAGTTGAGATAGGAAAAGCATATGCGCTTTGCTCCACTTCAGAAAAAGCCCAAGAAATTAATCTGGAAATCAGCTTTTTTAAAGCTGTTAAGGCAGGCATTGCCAAAATCCTTCCCACGGATAAACCCAAAAAAACAAAAGACCAGATTGAGTATGAAATCGGACAGCTAGTTTCAAAATCTGTCATTTCAGAAGAAGTAGTAGATATTTTGTCATCCGTAGGGCTTAACAGGCCGGATATCTCCATACTATCCGACGAGTTTTTGGAAGAAGTCAAAGAGCTACCTCAAAAAAACTTGGCATTAGAACTATTGCGCAGACTGCTTGATGGTAAAATCAAAGCGATAGCTAAGAAGAATATTGTGCAGGCTAAAAAATTCTCCGAAATGCTTGAAGCATCAGTAAACCAATATACTAAGCGTTCGCTTGAAACAGCCGAAATCATCAAGGCGCTTGTGGATATGGCAAAGGATATGAATAACCTCCACAAGCGCGGAGAAGAGCTCGGATTATCGGATGATGAGTTGGCATTTTACGATGCAATTTCCGAGAATGAGTCCGCAAAAGAATTCTACGAAAATGACGTACTCAAGCAAATTGCAAAAGAGCTTACCATCAGCATAAAGAGCAACATGAAAGTTGATTGGGACGTTCGTGAAAGTGTACGGGCGCAGATGCGTATTACGGTGAAGCGACTTCTGCGTAAATACAAATATCCGCCTGATAAACAAGCGGATGCTGTCACATTAATTATCGAACAAGCCGAAAAAATGTGTGAAAACGAAATGCAATAACAAAAAACCAGCCATGCCAAGCAATTACGCTTGAACATGGCTGGTTCCTTTTTACCCCGCTTGAAGATGCCGCTGAAAAATTTACTTGTTTTCGCAAATCCCTAAGTTGCACCATCTTTCGGTGCGCTCTTTTATTATTATGATTTCAGCTTAACCCACATTTCGTCGTAGTAGTCCAGAGTTGCCTGCGGAAGATTGATATACGACTCGCATTTGGCGAGCGTCGCATCGTCCGGATACA
>Ga0209639_1002346_pt1 | contig 15190 bp, 18 predicted proteins | sample EPASupsiteHSE605_FD_187268 | JGI IMG/M metagenome (GOLD analysis project Ga0209639, IMG submission 187268) | Bioremediated contaminated groundwater from EPA Superfund site, New Mexico - Sample HSE6-05 (SPAdes) (version 2) | ecosystem: Environmental > Aquatic > Deep subsurface > Groundwater >...
GGTATTATCCTTCGACGTATTGATCGAAAACGGATTTACGGAGGTACAGGTTGATGTCACAGACATATTCGGCCCCGCTTGAAAAAACCATCCAGGCTAAGATTATGGCCTACCTGAAGACCCTTCCTGAAACGTTCGCCTGGAAAGTCCATACCGGCGGGCCGTATTCCTGCCCGGGGATCCCGGATATCCTGTGCGTTCGAACTGGGCGACTTTACGCCTTTGAGGTAAAGCGCCCTGGGCGAAAGCCCACGCCGCTGCAGGAAGCAACCCTCTGGAAGCTGCGGGAAGCCGGCGCCGTAACAGCGGTGGTTACGGGGGTGGAAGAAGTACGATCCATTTTGGATGGAGACTTCGATGTCTGATAGGAGCATAGAGAAAAGAGTGCTTTGGTTAGAAGCAGAGATAAAAAGAACCCGTAGGGCAGTAGGCTGGATCCTCATGGTAATCGGCATCGAGGTGATCATTGAACTGTTATGCTCTATCTGGAAGCTGCTGAACTGATTAGCAAAGCACGGCGGAAGAAGGGTAAACACGGCCCCTGAACGGGCCTGTGCGCGTCGAACCCCTTGAGGACGGGAATATATACCTTGTCCAAGTCAAAGCATGTTAACGGGCCGTGTCCGCCGGAAAAACACAGCTTAGATTCAGGTTCCAGTTAAATGAAATGAGGACGGAAAGATGGCGAATAACCCCTACGGGACAAAGACGGTATGCCCGTTCTATATCCGCGAGGCGCAAAAGAGCATAACCTGCGAGGGCATTATACCGGGTACCTGCGGTATGACACGCTTTGACTCCGCTTCGGAGAAGCTCGCCTATCAGGCGGTAAACTGTGAGAGTTATGACTATACCGCACGCTGCTGTCTTGCCGCCGTCCTGATGGAAAAGTACGGGAAGGAAGGCGGTGAAAGCGGGAAGGAAGAAGGTTAAGTTCTCTTGAGTGGCAATACTGTCGGTATCGTTTGGCGCTAGAGTAAAGTGAGTGGCAATGGAAAGCTATCTGCATATATTATTATAGCTATATCTTATAGCTATATCCTTAAAAGAGAGGTAACCATATGCCTATAAGAGACGGCAATCTATGCGGAACTACTCCACCGAACTCGCAAATATACTACTATCCCGGGCCTCCAGGACCTACAGGACCTTCAGGACTTCCCGGAAACCTGAATAACACAGCCGCCAGTTTTACATATGCACAGCTGGCGCATGTCATCACGCAAATTATCCAGTATTATCCGACGACCGTACTGAGATCATATGGCACCGGTTTTACGTTCGCAGGGCTTGAGGGAACTCCGGTTGAACTCTATTCTTCTCCAGACGGCACATACGGAGGACTCTTTGTAATTTCGGAGAGTGGCGATATAGGCGCGATGCCGCTACAGTCAATCGCTTGCATAACTTTAGGAGCAGGAGTACCTTATAATCCAGCCATCACGTATATTCCAAAGCCGGTATTCCCGGCAGGTTTCGATACCAATATCGTAACTGCGATACACGACTATTTACCGGTTTCCACTCCGGTTACCGTCTATATGGGTACCGTTATCGATGTTACCGGGATCGTTTACAAAAATGTATACGGGATGTTAGTTGTGACAGACGATGTTTTGGGGAATAACCCATCATTTATTCCCGTCACGAATATTACTGGGATCATCCCGACCTTCACATCATCTGCCGCAAAGACCGCAAAAGTTGTTGGGATTACGTCTAAATTAGCTCTTACCTATGAAGCAATTCAGAATAAGTAACATAGGATTATCTGCCCAGGGCTCTTTTCCGCATCCAGAACCGGGGAGAAACACCCCGGTCTTTTTATTATCCTTTTAACAGAAGATGGTTACACCGAATGTTGCAGGAAGGAGAGAAGACATTGACGATAGAGGATCTGAAGAACCTGAGGGACTGCCACGCGGAGATCAAGAGCCTGCAGGGACGCATTACGAGGCTGAGGGATTACCTATCCTCCCCGCCATCGTCCAGGCTGTCCCATTTGCCCCGGGGAGGCGGAGGACCCCGCGACACACTGGGCGACGGGATGGCGACCTTGGCCGACATGGAAGAAGAGCTTCAGGAACGCATCGCGGAGCTGGAGCTGAAGATCCGACGGGTGGAGGGGGAGATAGACGCCCTGCCGCCGCGAGAGAGGTCGGTAGTACGAGCACGGTATGTCGACGGCTACAGCTGGCGGAAGGTGGGGAAAGTAGTCGGGTATACCGAGGACCACTGCAAGAGGATCGACGGCTGGGTAAGGCAGAGCATTGGGTGAAGATTTGAGTTTATACAGGGGCTACGGCTCCTGTTTTATTTAACCTCAACTGTATTGTCAATTTAGGCTTTAGTACTTCCATAAAAAAGATTGCAGAGTTATGCTAAGCGGGCTTTCTTGACTTTCTGACCTGCTTGTATAAACCGATACCTCAGTGTATCTTTTTATTTTTATTAAAGGAATAGGAGGGAAAATGCCGAAATAATTATAAACTTTAAGGAAAAAGAATGAAACCGTTAATAGTAACATAAAGAATTAGACGTTTCAAAGTATTTAACAGACACAATGATGCAAGACAGAATTAATAGTTCATATGCGCACCCGAAGCATTAACGGATATCAACATCAATTAACCGGAGGATGTACAATGGAAATCGTGCTGTTAGTTTTCCTTGGTTTGGCCGTAATAATAAGTAGCGTATGCATTTCTGTTAGAGTCTCAAATAACAATGCAAAGAAATTCTTTCAAAGCGTCGAACGATATTTAAACTATAAGGGTTTATACAGTGAAAAACAGATAAAACTCGCCGAGTATTTTCTGTCGTTTGATTATAAGAATAAAAAAGGGGCTTTGCTGCCATATATCAGTGCCTACAATTATACCAGAACGCTAATGACAAGCATCATCATCTTTCCGCTTGATAAAATTACCGAATGCGCACTCGTACAGGACGGCACGATGGTGCATCATAACGCTGTGGCACCCGGCATGGTGGGCGCGGCGCTATTTGGACTCAGCGGCGCTGTCGCGGGAATCACCGCGATGAACCGGTCAGAACATGTGGGGCATCTTTCGGTTCGGGTATTTATCGACGATATTTCGGTTTCTTCCCTGACCATCAACATATTGACGACTTCCGTTAAGAAAAGCGACCCGGTTTATACGCAGACATTTCGAACCGCTCAGATGGTTTACAACGAGTTTGAAGGACTAGTTCGCGTTAATCAACATGCGCATGCCGCGGTTTCCGCTCCGCAGGCCGCTGTGGCTCCCAAAGCCCAGCAGTCAAGTGCTGCTCGGGATAATATCGCTGCGAATGCGCAGATACTCGAGCAAATCAAGCAGCTGGCTCAGATGCATAAAGACGGGATATTGACCGACGCGGAGTTTGCCGAGAAAAAGAAACTATATATGGACAAGATGACCTAACCAGCACGGAAATAACCAACATGTGAAGTAGCGTTACCAGTATTATCAGGGAACGTAAGATGACTTAAGGAAACGTAATATGACAAGTGCAGAAGAAGAAATCCGGCAACGATTGTTTGAATTGGCGGATCTGGAATACAAAGAATTCAGCAGCAAGCTGACACCGACAGTTGACCCAGAAACCGTGATCGGCGTCCGGACTCCGGAACTGCGAAAGCTTGCGAAGGAATTAGCCCGCGCCCCACAGGCGGAGGAGTTTCTAAAAATACTGCCTCACCGGTATTTTGAGGAGAACAATCTCCACGGATTTTTGATCGAGACCATCCGGGACTACGACGCCGCGATCAATGCGGTGGAGGCGTTTCTTCCTTACATAGACAACTGGGCAACCTGCGACCTGATGTCCCCGAAGGTCTTCAAAAAACACCTGCCGGAGCTCTATGAACGGATCAAAACTTGGTTGAAGTCCGATAGAACGTACACCGTCCGCTTCGGCATCGAGATGCTTATGAGCTTTTATCTTGACAATGCCTTTCAGCCGGAGATGCTCAACCTTGTGGCGGAGATCCGTTCGGAGGAGTATTACGTCAATATGATGATCGCCTGGTATTTCGCCACGGCACTGGCCAAGCAGCCTGACGCCGCAATGCCGTTCATAGTAGAACGGCGGCTGGAGAAATGGACTCACAACAAAGCAATCCAAAAGGCGATTGAGAGCTTCCGCATCAGCAACGAAGCCAAAACGTATCTGCGGACGCTGAAAATAAAATAAACATGTCCTGTCCTAGTTTTGCTACGTTCAGAGCAAAGATGGGGGTAATGTGTCCTATGATTTGGAGATAGCCTGACAATAGCCAGAGGCGGATATTTCATGTATGAGCAAATAACAAGATATTATAAAACATTCAGCGAAGCCGGCAATTGGATTATTGATCATAAAAACGACGGCAGTCGGGCGCACCCCATTCAGCTGCCGTTTGCTGAATATTCTGAAACCGTAAAAAAGATTCATTTCGGATATGAGGGCGTTTATGATACCCAATTATACCAGTGTGTTAAGAAAAAATGGAATAAGATTAGATGCTGAAGAATTGCAGAGAACGGACGTCTCCGCGCTTGATTCGGAATGTATACTAGCGCTTATCACTGGGGCGATTCTTCAATTGCTATCGCAAAATGCATCTCTGCTGATGTAAAGGTACTATTCGAGGGCCGCTTGTTTCCATGGAAGAAGTTATGAAAATAGAATATAGAGACATAATTTCTGTATTTTGGGTAGACATCCTCCACATATATGCAAATAATTTTAATATCTACTTGAAAACGGTGCATTGTCGGAATATGATGGTCCCAGGGATATTTTAACAAATATCCTTAACATATCTTGAATTGGAGGGAGTATTATGCATTTCAAGAAATCGCTTGCCGCATTTCTTGCGGTAGCCGTCATGATCTCCTTGACGGCATGCGCCACCCCATCGACAACAACCACGCCTGAGGCGACGCCTACCGCCACCGAACCGGAAGTTGTCGGGGCCCAAACCTATACGGGAACCGCTCAGGGGTTTGGCGGCGAGGTATCAGTGACCATTACCGTTGAAGACGGGAAGATCACGGATGTTGCAGCAGAAGGAGCCAGTGAAACGCCAGAGCGCGGTGGGAAGGCTATTGCAAATATGCCGGCCGAGATTCTCTCCGCAGGAAATTATGATGTGGACGGCGTCACCGGCGCGACCGTCACCAGCACGGCGGTCAAGCAGGCCGCCAAGGCAGCAATGGTTGCCGCAGGGCTCATCACCAACGAAATCGCGCCTGTTAAAATGAAGGCGGGGACCTATTCAAGCGAAGCCTACGGCTTTGCCTTATGCTACAAAATCCCCGTGACCGTAACGGTCAGCGAAACAGCAATTCTGGATATAACAGTCGATACTGAAGAGAGCGCGGAAACGCCTCCAATCATCGCCTCCGCGGTCAAATACCTGATTCCGAGAATAATTGATAATCAGTCTGTTAAAGTCGACTCCGTAACCGGAGCTACCGCGTCGAGCAACGGCATCAAGACTGCAGTTGAGCAGTGTTTGGTTGAAGCTTTGGCTGCGGCGGGCACCGATAGCTCCGCCATTCAGAATTTCTATTCCGTTCCGGAAAAGACCGGTGGCAGTGAAACGCTGGATACGCAGGTGCTGGTAATCGGCATGGGCGGTTCCGGAGTTTATGCCGCCATGCGCGCGGCCGAAAACGGCGCTAAAGTGCTTGTGATTGAAAAGACCGCCCGCTATGGAGGTACCACCGGCCTGACCTCCGAAATCATGGCCATAAACCCCAAGAAGATTGAAGCGGAGTACAACGAAGGGAATGACTTCACCGATGCCGTCGCCATGCGCGCGGCATGGGACGCTTACACCGAGGGCGACGAGAAATCGGAGCTGGTCGACTATATGTTCGACTACTCGGGCGACGCTATCGACTGGCTGGTTTACGACCATGGCTTCCAGTTCGACTATGTTCCTAAGACGGGTTTTACATCCTCTGATGTATACGCCGTCAAGTTCCAGTTCATCCCCAATGACATTGGAGCGAACAAAGCCTATATCGCTAAATACTTTGACGGTATCGTTCAGGATTTCACCGATAAGGGCGGAACCTACATGCTCGAAACCGAAGGCTACGAACTCATAACAGACAGTAACGGCGACGTGGTCGGGGCAAAGGCGCGCAACGTGGTTGACGGTACCGAGTATACCATCAACGCGGACTCCGTGATTCTGGCAACGGGCGGATTTGCAGGAAATGCGGAGATGGAAGAGAAATACCTGTCCGATGAATACTACGAACTTAAAGGCGCCTGGTGCAATTTCGGCCAGAATACCAACGACGGCAAGATGATTCAGGCTGCGATCGACATCGGCGCAGGCACTTATAACATCGGAATGCCGCCCATGGTTCACAACGCGGCGACGCCATCGTTCCTGTCCGGCTATGATACGGTGACTGTGGACGGTCAGGTCGGCGCACGTACGGGGCGTACGCTCGTCTGGTCGGCAGGAGATCTGCCCATGGACATGGCCATTTCCGCAGACAGCCTGGCTGTTAACAAGCATGGCGAACGCTTCACGAATGAGACGCAGGTTGCCATGCTGAATTCCTGGATAGCCGGTCCCAGATTTTACAGCATCTGGAGCAGTAATCAGATCAATACCATCCGCGACGAGGGATTCTCTTTTACGCCGTCCGGCCCTGCAACGGTCTATCTGGGGTATCAGGGCGCCATTCCGGAGAAAACCCCGATCTCAAACGCCTATGATGTTCTTGAAGATGCAATCAACGCAGGAATCGCTTATAAAGCGGATACGCTGGCGGATCTTGCCGAACAGCTTGGCATGGATCCCGCAACGCTGGAAGCTACCGTCACGACGTACAACGGCTACTGTGAGGCGGGCGAAGACAAAGATTTCGGGAAGGACGCAAAATACCTGACCGCTATCGGAGAGGGACCCTACTATGCCATCGTCGGCGCTCCCTGGTGCTATACTACCTGCGGCGGTCTGGACATCAACGACCAGTTCCAGGTCCTGAAAACCGATGGAGTGACGCCGATCAACGGACTCTACAGCGTCGGTACGGACTGCATGGGCGTTCTTTTCTCAGAGAAGAAGTGCTATGTAACCTTCGGCGGCGCGGCCAATGGCTGGGCTATGACCTCCGGTTATCTTTGCGGCGAAAAAGTTGCAGAGTATGTGAAGAACAAGTAAGCAAACACGTTATTAATCAAAGATAAAAGCACCGTATATTCGGTGCTTTTATCATTACATATGGGATACATTTTGGCTGTACCCCCCCATAAAACTATTGGGGGATAGCCGATTCAACACCGAGTGCCGAACATTAAAAAAACCCTGCACTCGCGCGCGGGAGGGGTGTAGTCCCCCCCTTGGCGGGCTAGGATGAGGGCGGTTTTACGGGGACAAGGGAAGAGTTCGCAAAAGAAGATTGAAGAAGGGAAGAGAATGGCCGACTTCTCCGGCTTTCAAGGATTTTGACAGGATTAATTTGTAAACCGTCGAGGGCCCCAGGAAGGAAAGAAACAGTAGGCTTCAGGCATCCAGAACGGCAGAATACTGGACGTAGGGAAGTATTCTAGAACGTTATTTACTGAGTTTTATCCGCGTTTGGAGCCCTTGCGGGGCCGTTTGGTAAATATAAGGGCCGTTTCCAGACCCTCCTAAGGTACGCTCAGGGGATATAGGTGAGGTAGGATAAGCACGCAGTACGTGCTTATCTTTTTAAGTTCGCTATACTTAGACCGTGAGGCCGGTTAAAAATATACTTTCGAAGCTGGTATGATCCCAAGTAAGTAGACAGTGAAAGATAGGACACCTTGCTGTAAAATACAGACAAGGAGATGTGGGATATGAAGAACGGGGCTGCATATTCGCATAGTGAAAAGATTACCATCATTCGGGAACACGAAGAGAGCCATAAGACACTTAAGCAGATTTGCAGTGAGTACGGGGTCAGCAAGTCGTACCTCTGCTATCTGTTGAAGCAATACCGGGAAAGCGGCAAAAACGGAATATCCAAGACCAGATATTATTCGGCAGAATATAAACTCAAGGTGGTCAAGCGCCATTATGAAGATGGTATCCCTATTGCGGACCTGACAAGGGAAACCGGCATCCAATACCGCATGGTCAAGGAGTGGCTGGAGCGTTATGCGAAGGATGGTTATGCAGGCCTTACGACGCGCAAACGTGGCAGGCCAAAGCAAATCGAGCCCAAGTCGGATGCTGAGCGAATCAGACAGCTCAAAATGGAAAACGAGGTACTAAGGGCTTTTCGGGAAGAATACGAAAGGTGGAATGCAAAGAAATAAGATTCAGGATGGTGTATCGCTTCAAGGATAAGTTTTCGGTCAGAGACCTTTGCAAGCTTCTCAAAGTGTCCAGAAGCGGTTACTACAAGTGGCTGCATCGTTTCGGCCGTCCAGATAAGGACGCTGCTATTGCGGATCTGATCCGCCAATGTCAGGGGCGCACAAGAAAAACCTATGGTTACAGGCGGGTTAAAATCTGGCTGCTGCGAGAAACGGGGCTGGTTATGAACCATAAAGCGGTACTGCGTGTCATGCGGAAATATGATCTGTTGGCACAACCGAAAAAGAAGCGGTTTCGCCACTATGATCTGACAACATACCATCACTACCAAAATATTCTGAATCGAGATTTCAACGCAGCAAGGCCAAATGAAAAGTGGGTTACGGATATTTCCTACATACCGACACCCCAGGGCTTTCTTTATTTATCCGTCATCAAGGATCTGTATGACAAATCCATAGTAGCTTATCGTTATGCCCGGCAGATGTGGGACGTTCTTTGCGGACAACAAAAATAGCTGACTGGTTTTTAGCAGAAAAAACAGTCAGCTAAATTGAGCTTTGGTTTCAAATTTGCTTTAGTAGAGAGGACGCCAGGTCAAAAGCTTCTGGATGCTCTCTATTAATTGCTTTAGAATCTCTAATCTTTATCAGCGCTTCTCTACCTCGGTTGTTGTTGATTATATTCAAGGCACTTGATACTCGTGTGCTGCTGCCTGCTCGCTTTGAATCGAAGCCCTTTGAACAAATAAAGTCGACAAGCTCGGTTTTGCTTCCTTTCCATGACGCAATTGTTCATATTGCGTCAGCAAAAACCAACCTCCAGCAGCTGTAAATGCATCATCAAATTGCTTATCAGTTATCATTGGCAACGCCTTTCTCCAATTGCTTATTTCAACTCTGCTAGAGCAGGAAAAGAGAAGAATGAGCTTTCCTATGCGGAAGCTGCAAGATGGCTGGTCCACATTGTTGGATATGACGACTGTGCACTGAAAAAGTCGACAGCCTACAAAGAGATGGAGAGACAAACAAATAAAGACAGCGAAAGCCCTGGGGAGGGTTGGCTAGGTAAGCTCGGTGTTGTTTACGCAGAAGGGAGTAACCTGTTTGAAACGCTGATGCTGAATCTGGTTGTGCTGAAGAACGGAGAAGACGAAATCTGGGCGAAGGAAAAGCCGATCTGGGAACAAGACGCATTTCATGTCCGCGAGCGCGAAAAAGTGACTCCTCCAGACAATCAGTCAGAACTGTTTACCTTTACATCCAGGCAAGTGCTGCTTCTGAGAGAAGGAAACAGAGTGACAGGTTATTATGCTGTCTTTGGCATTTACTTTGACCCCGGTTCAGATGTCGAGCAAATGACTCTGAGAAGAGGTTGGAACGAGAGGAATCAAGATAGCCCATACAAGCCTCGAAAACATGATTTGTCGCGGTTTATATGGCAAGAGTACGCCTCGCTGTTTGTGCAAAGCGAAAAAGACTATCGGCCGGGCATCGTGCGCTGGATTGCGCGGCTCAAGAATATCGATGATCCCCTCATCGAAAGAAGCAAGTTGATTAAATTCAGGACGGTAGGCATCTCATATAAATCAACCCAAAAATCATCAGTAGAGCAGATTGCCTGCGACTCACTGACGTTCTACTCCGACCTGTTGTCTGAATTGGGGGCATCCTGGCAGACGCGCATCGTTGATGAAATCGAACGTTGCAGCCAACTCGCATATGAAGTCGGTAGATTGGCAATAGACATAAGCAAGGCAGCGGGTGGAGACGCGGATCCGGCCCCTGCCAAAGAGCAACTGTATTACCGATTTGACGAACCTTTCAGAAAATGGTTGTACGGGTTGGATCCAAAGTCAAATGGGGCTGATCTTCAGGAAAAGTGTCTGGAATGGAGGGAGAACGCACAGCAAATAGCACGAAAACTGGGGAAAGAGATGATAGACGGCGCTGGCGAGATTGCCTTTGTTGGACGGTATGTACTTGAAAAAATAAAAGGCAAGGAGGTTAAAAAGCATTACTCGGCTCCGGAGGCATACAATTGGTACCTGTTCAATATAAGAAAGATTTATAAGTAGGAGGGATGACAATGGCAGTAGATGCAAGGCAGGTGCAAAGCTTTACGGCCGGGAAGCTGAAAAGACTACTTGCTTCGCCCGATGACAGCTCGACTAAAGCCGCGCTTGCCAATATGCGTCGGGGGATCGGACGAGCTCCCGGCGATATGCCCGAACTCTGGGGGGTGCTATTTCGGGATATGCCGGAAGAAATGCTGAGCAGCAGCAAAGCACCGTCAAAAGCGGAATGGGCGGCGTATATTGCGCTTACGCTGTTCGCACTGCATCAACAGGGAAGAGACCCGAGTAAAGAGCCCATGTCACGCGAGAAGTATACGCTGGGGAGGGCAGTGAGAGCGCTGATACCAACAGGCGATGACGATGCCGAGTCGAGAATTCAAAGACGCTTCAACGCGGCGGCAACCTCTGGAGATATGGATGAACTTGCGTATCATCTCCGCGGAGTCGTTCAGCTCCTTCGTGCGGAGGGTATTCCTCTTGATTATCCTGCATTAGCAGCAGATATTTTTAACTACCAGTTCCAAGATCGGGCGCCGTCTGTGCGGCTGGCCTGGGGGCAGGACTTCTATCGGATTCGTGAAGAAAAAACTCAAAATGAAACGGAAGGGAAGGATAATTCAAATGCCTAAACAGTCTCGTATATTTATTGATGTTCATGCACTTCAGACCGTACCTCCCAGCTGTGTGAATCGTGATGATACGGGCAGTCCTAAGACAGCCGTGTACGGCGGTGCAACCCGCGCTCGTGTGTCCTCTCAGGCGTGGAAACGAGCCATGCGCCTCATGTTTGCTGACATTTTCACTGAAGAGCAGATCGGCGAGCGCACCAAGCGCATTGTTCCAATGGTGGCTGAAGAGATTTCTAAACTGGATAACTCGCTTGACGCAGAAAAAATTGCAGCAGAAGCTTTAAAGAATGCGGGTCTTTCAATTAAGAATACCGAAAAAGGAACGGACGCTCTGTTTTTTATGAGTAAAGCTCAGGCAAAAGCGTTGGCCAAGCTTGCGGTAGATAAAAATACTGATAAAAATGCTTATAAAATTGCTTTGGCTGAAGCGCCATCGGTTGATATGGCCCTGTTTGGCCGTATGGTTGCAAGCGATCCTTCCTTGAACTTTGATGCAGCTGCTCAAGTCGCGCACAGTATCTCCACCCATGCAGTTCATAATGAGTATGACTATTTCACAGCCGTTGACGACCGCGCATCTGACGATAATGCCGGCGCGGGCCATGTTGGTACGGTAGAATTCAATTCTGCGACTCTTTATCGCTATGCGACGGTGAATGCATGCGAGCTGGCCGATCAGCTGGGAAAGGATACAGCCGAAGTCGTGCGTGGATTTGTTGAGGCCTTTATTCGCGCTATGCCAACAGGCAAGCAGAATACCTTTGCCAATCGCACTTTGCCTGATGCGGTTTATGTGACTGTTCGGTGTGATCAGCCAGTGAACCTGTGCGGGGCCTTTGAAAAGCCTGTCAGCAGCCAGGCCGGATATGTGGAAGCATCTGAGAAGCGCTTGGTTGAATATGCTCAGAAGACCTACCATGAATTTGTTTCTGAACCGGTTCTTGCACTTGGTATTGGCGATGCGCTAAACAATATCGCGCAGATCATGCCGCTGCATGAATTGTTGGATCTGCTGGAAGCGTGGTTAAAGGAGCAGCTCCCTGATTGCGGGGTGGTGTGATGAGCACACTGCTGCTTCGTTTGGCGGCTCCACTCCAGGCATGGGGCGTAGATTCGAAATTTGAGATTCGTAAAACCTGTCGAGAAGCGTCAAAAAGCGGTGTTATTGGATTACTGTCGGCAGCTTTGGGGCGCCGGAGAGATGATGCGCCGGATGACTTGAATGCTTTGCGATTCGGCCTGCGAGTTGACCAGGAAGGGAAGCTGCTCCAAGACTTCCATATGGCGCGCAAGGACGATAAGACGTCGTATGTGACAAAACGACATTACCTCGCTGACGCTGTATTTTTAGTTGGCATGGAGAGCGATGACGAGAACTATCTTCAAACTTTAGAGGAAGCATTGAAAAACCCGGTATTCCCGCTTTTCCTTGGCCGTCGCTCCTGCCCGCCGACACAGCCTTTATGCCTTGGAATCCGCCGGGCGGCTTTACTCGATGCATTGCGCGAGGAGCCCTGGCAAGCTGCGCAATGGCGGCAGAAAAGGCTGGATTCACGACTTCGCTTACTGGCCGATTGCGCTGACGGAGAGTTCAGCTCCGCACGACAGCAGGATGTGCCGGTTTCATTCGATCCCAATAACCGTCAATATGGATTCAGGGCGCTTGTTGATCACGGCTTTGTTGACAAGAAAACGGAGCCGGAAGCTACGACCCAAGATCCCATGTTAGAACTGTGAGGTGACTTTATGTACTTAACTCGTATGCAGCTGGATACCACGCGCCGCAACACGATGAAAGCTCTCACAGCCCCTAATCTTATACATGGCGCGGTGGAATCGGCATTTCCCGGAGAGCGCAAACGCAATCTATGGCGCATAGATTATTTGAATGGCAAATGCTATCTGCTTGTTCTCAGCCAGGAGATACCTGATTTATCCGCCGTTTTGCAACAGTTTGGGGCGGAAACCGCTTCTCCGGCATGGGAGACAAAAGAGTATGGCCCGTTTCTCGAGCGAATACAAGCAGGAAGCGTATGGCGATTCCGCTTGGTTGCTAATCCAACCAAAAGCTGCGCAAGAGGCGATGAATCGGAGAAGAGGCGCGGCGTGGTGCACGCTCAAATTACCCCCCGCTATCAGGAGGATTGGCTGCAAAGCCGAGCGGACAAGCATGGTTTTACACTGGAGCAGGACTCCTTTATGGTGACTCACAGCAAGTGGTACGTCTTCAATAAGGATGGCAACCAGAAGAACAAGGTAACCCTTCTGGCAGTAGCTTATGAGGGCATCCTGACTGTTACAGTACCTGAGTTATTCCGCCAGACACTTGTTTCCGGAATAGGGCGCGGAAAGGCGTATGGACTCGGATTGATGACAATAGTGCGTCCTTAATTAAGGTGGGTCAGATGACTGAACAGCCCGGAATGGTCCGCCCTGAATTGCAGGCGTTGCCGCAGGTACAGGACAGGATGACCTTTTTATACTTGGAACGATGTCAATTGAGTAGGCAGGACAGCGCAATCACTGTTACGGACGAGAATGGCGTTACCCACATTCCTGCAGCCGCCATTTCCGTCCTTCTGCTTGGACCGGGTACCAACGTCACCCATCGCGCTATGGAACTGATTGGAGATGCGGGCGTGAGTGTAATTTGGGTGGGAGAGCACGGAGTACGCTATTATGCCAATGGCCGCCCATTGACTCACCGCGCTGGTTTGCTGATACGTCAGGCACAGCTCGTAAGCAATCAACGCTCGCATCTTAACGTGGTACGAAAGATGTATCAGCTACGTTTCCCGAATGAGAATGTGTCCGAACTGACGCTGCAGCAATTGCGCGGTCGTGAAGGAAGCCGTATTAGGTCGGTATATAGAAAAGCGTCCAAGGAATGGAACGTTCCATGGAATGGAAGAATGTACGATCCAGACGACTTTTCCTCAGGTGACGCGGTGAATCAGGCGTTGTCTTCCGGGCATGCTTGTTTGTATGGGCTGGCGCATGCGGTAATCACGGCATTGGGCTGCTCGCCAGGGCTGGGATTTGTCCATGTGGGGCATGAATGCTCATTTGTCTATGACATTGCCGATTTGTATAAAGCTGAAGTGACGATCCCAGTCGCGTTTGAAATGGCGGCCAAATGCTCGGATGATTTGCCTACGGGTGTTCGTCGAAGAGTACGAGATGTTATGGCTTCTGAACGTATTTTGGAACGCATGGTGCATGATATTCGTATACTGCTTCAGGATGATGACAATCCGGGGCCCGAAAAGGAAGCGGTGTATCTTTGGGACAACCAAAGGGGCGTAATTGCTAACGGGATCTCCTACGGCTCAGATTTTGAGGAAGAGAGATGATAGTAATTACGCTGAGCGACTGCCCTCCCAAGCTGCGCGGAGATCTTTCCATGTGGATGATCGAAATCAACACAGGTGTATATGTCGGAAACATGAGCACACGGGTCAGGGACGAAATCTGGCAGCGGATATGCGAAAACTTGAAAAACGGCAAAGCAACGATGGTATTCAATACGTCCGGTGAACAGCATATGGATTTTCGTGTCCATAATACCAGCTGGGAACCGGTGGACTTTGACGGATTAAAGCTGATGCGCCGCCCGTCCCCCTCTCGTATGGCGGAAACGACAGTCCATACTGGACAAAAAAGATTCAGCGACGCCGCCAATCAGCAAATAGCCCGTCAGATAAATACTGCACGAAGACGAACGGCCGCTTCCGACGATTATGTTGTTATTGACGTGGAGACAACAGGGTTGTCTGCTGCTGAGGATTGCATCATCGAGATGGCGGCTCTAAGAGTTTCAGCAGGAGAGCCCGTTGACCACTATGTCTCACTTATTAAGCAGGATATGCCGATTCCTGGTTCGATTACACAATTGACTGGTATTACCGCTGAACAAATCGCTTCGGAAGGCAGGCCTATTGCGAAAGCGTTGGATGGTTTTCTGAATTTTATTGGTACCAGCCGTATTGTAAGCCATAACGCGGTTTTTGACATTGCATTCATTCGTGCTGCCTGCAGGCAATGTGGAGTTAAGCAGCTAATTAACCCGTGTACAGATACGCTGTCATTGGCTAGGCGTAAAATTGATGGGGTTGAGAACCACAAGCTTTCCACACTTGCAGCGTATTATTCTTTGGATACTACTAACGCGCATCGAGCTTT
>Ga0209639_1002351_pt1 | contig 15138 bp, 13 predicted proteins | sample EPASupsiteHSE605_FD_187268 | JGI IMG/M metagenome (GOLD analysis project Ga0209639, IMG submission 187268) | Bioremediated contaminated groundwater from EPA Superfund site, New Mexico - Sample HSE6-05 (SPAdes) (version 2) | ecosystem: Environmental > Aquatic > Deep subsurface > Groundwater >...
GGTTGACGGACTAAAGATTAACGACCCAAGCAATGTGTATATGATTCGCGACGTGGCAAGCGTAACGAACGTATTTATCATCGGTGGCGAGCGTGCCGACCTGTACAAGGTGAACAAAGTACCCCACGGAACAGTGGCCAAGGTATGGTATAACAGTCCCACGCTGGGTATGGACCGCCGTTTAACGGTTTATACACCGGCCGGTTACGAAACCAGCGGCAAGCGCTACCCTGTATTCTACCTGCTGCATGGTATGGGAGGCGACGAAAATGCCTGGAGCGAACTGGGACGTACCGCTCAGATTCTGGACAACCTGATTGCACAAGGCAAAGCAAAACCTATGATTGTGGTGATGACCAACGGCAATGCATCGCAAGAGGCTGCTCCCGGAGAATCCTCTTTAGGCTATACCCCGGCATCCATGCAATTACCTAAAACAATGGAAGGCTCTTTCGAGACCGCTTTTCCGGATGTGGTTAACTTTATAGACCGCACCTACCGTACCCTCAAGAACAAACAGAACCGTGCCATTGCCGGACTATCCATGGGAGGATTTCATTCCATGCACATCTCCAAACAATATCCGGATATGTTCAACTACGTAGGCTTGTTCTCTGCAGCCATCATGCCCGGCAAAGATGTAAAATCACCTATATACGACAATCTGGAGGCAAAGCTGAAGACACAGTTCGACAAGAAACCGGCCCTATACTGGATTGCCATTGGCGACAAAGACTTTTTGTATCAGGCAAACACAGACTATCGCAAGATACTGGACGAAAAAGGCTACAAGTACGAATATTTCGAAACCGGCGAAGGCCATATCTGGAAGAACTGGCGCATCTACCTGTCGGAATTCGCACCTAAATTGTTTAAATAAGCAGAACATAAACCAAGTATAAAATGGGTACTTGCCGCTAATCCGGTAAAGGAAGCGGCAAGTACTCTGCTTTACCTAAGCAACCCCTCTACATATTCTTTCAAAATACCCGCATGATTCTGCTCCATGCTTTTTGTGGCAGTCAGCAACGTAACCTTCTCATAATCCTTTATGGACAACAAGAAATCATCCACCGCTTTAGAATTACCCAGTTGCTTGATGTACAAACTTGCAAAGAGGTCCCACCGCTCCTCTTTATTCTGGTGAACCCATTTCCGAAGCTCAGAAGAAGGAGCCAAATCCTTATTCCATGAGTTATAGTGCAACGCCTCCTTCTTTACCCCTCTGGGCCAGAGCCTGTCCACCAAAACCCTGTATCCATCCTCCGGATCAAAGTCGTCATACACCCGTTTAATCGCTATACGTACCATAAGCCACAGATTTTAAACCAGTTGTTTAGTTTAAACAGAAGGAAAGACAGATTAGTTTATAGCCAAGACTAGCAATATTTTAGCACTATTATACAAAATAAGGCTATATTCTCAGTAAACTTTATAATTGCGCCTTAATCAGAGACCACGTATAGTCGATGATTTTAATTCAAGCATTGTACGATTATAAGAAAGCCGGAAGTAAGTTTATTATCAGGCTGATAATTCATACTGATAGTTGATGGGAAGTTTATTTCCGTAAAGTGATGGTATTACTTCTATATGGAGTCTAAATCGCATGGTTTTATAGCATTAGATAGTATTCACTTGGTAAAGAAAGTTAGTGATAATCATCTGAAATATAAAAAGATTATCTCTAAACTTTTCCAAAGGTATAAACTATATTGATTATTTATTAAATAATTCGTTAAAATATTATAACACCAAAATAATAACGCATAATTTCATTTTCAAACACAAAGCAAGACTTTCATTGTTTTATTCATTAATATATCAAAGTCAATCTCATTCTTCTTATAAACAAACTCTTTCATGGTTACCTTTAACCATTATATAAACGAAGATTAATTACTAACAATACGAATAACTAATCGTTGGACCTGGGTCAATCTTTCGTTGGACCATGGTCTACTTATTGTTGGACCATGGTTGAGATATCGTTGGACCATGGTCCAACGATTAGATATTATAAGTCAAAATCATACGTCTTCACTGTATTTGAATTACTTTCCTTTTGTGTTGGGGATAAATGCTGTTATAGTAAATGCAATTTACACCATCCTAATTAGGAAATGATTGGTCTTAAACGCTCATCCATCATTCCTTTATTCAACTGTATATCAAGACAATAATAGATTAAGATCGTTTAAAGAGTCGATTTTCGCGGCATGATAGATGACAGATAAAATGATAGATGATTTAGGCATCTGTCATTTCACAACATACTGATAAACTGTCTTTTAAGCTCTAAAAATGATAGATGACAGATGTTTTCGCTATTTTTTAAGTTTATGACCCGTCCTGAAAAATGTTGAGGACTTTCAACTTTAAAACTCATATTAAATGATCCACAAAGTATATACTTTTTCATAAAAATGTACCGACAGATCTTTATATAAAATAGTTAATCGCTTGAGAGAAACTATAGCAATAGTTTTATCTATATTTGCATATCCTTCTAATTATATACTTTGTTATGAAAAAGCTGATTTTGACTACTTTGCTGCTTACCGGAATCTTTATATCCGATTTCGGCAAAAGGAAAGCAGATTAAATCTATAAAGCAGTGGGAGTCTATCCGCCGTCCGGAAATACTGGAGATGTTTTCTGCGCAGATGTTCGGAAAAACGCCCGGGTCTCCATTTACCACTTCTTATGAGGTTGTTTTGGTAGATGCCAATGCGCTGGATGGTTAAGTAACCTGCAAACAAATACGGATCAGCTTTTCAAACGGTAACACAGAGCGTAGGGTGCAAGAATGAGTAAAGACCAATTATTAATACTAATTTGAGAATGTTATGCAAAGAACTGATTTTAAACTAATAACCGATGGCATTAAAAAAGTAATTGATACGGAAGAGGGCTTTTTAAGTGCTCTGCCGGTTGATGTGATTACCCTCAGGCGGAACAGCCAGAATAGGTCCATCAAACAGATATTGGGCCACCTGGTAGATTCGGCCTCTAACAATCACCAGCGTATGGTTAGGTTGCAATATTGTAAGGACTTACTTTTCTTTCCCGACTATCGCCAGGACAATGATTTGTGGATCGCTTTACAAAATTATCAAAATGCCGATTGGGAAAATCTGATTCAACTGTGGAAGTTTTTTAATCTTCACATCATCCAGGTGATTAATTCCGTAGATCTATCGAAGCTGGACAGCTACTGGTGCGACTTTGAAGGGACAAAAGTTACGCTAAAAGAGATGATTGATGGCTATCTGGATCACCTGCACCTTCACATCAGAGAAATAAAGGAATTGGCATTATAGTAGTTTTGCATGGAATCACCTTCGCGGAAAGGTGATTCTATGCAACCGGACATAACAAAAGAAGCAGCTGCATCAAGCATTATTTAGTTGATGTATGTACATAGCTAATGTGTTTCATACAAAACTTGATATAATTCGGTAAATAGCAAATAATTTTATTGATTTATATATTCCCTGATTGTTCATAATTCCCCTATTATTGGTCTATATTTGTCGCACAAAACAAATCTTTTATGCAAAAAACGATCAAATTATTAATTATGCTGACTGCCGTGGCGTGCGTATCACTGACAGTCAGGGCTCAGAGTGTAGAGGTAACAGGTATTAAAAAGCTTAATTCCACAACGGTTGAGGTGATTTGTAAGGATGGAAACAGGATAAGTTTCGATTTTTACGGAGATAATATCTTCCGCCTGTTCCGTGATATTCGCGGTGGATTGATTCGTAATCCGGAATCTAATCCTAAAGCTGATATTCTTGTAAATAATCCGCGTAAATCTGTGTCAAAACTTGAAACAGGTATTGACGGTGATTTCTTTTTTATGCGTACACCGGTAGTTGAGGTAAGACTGGATAAAAAGTCATCCTGCATGACGGTTATCAGAATCTCCGATAACCAACGTGTGGTTAAAGAACTGAATCCCACTATGTTTGACAAAGACAATGTTTCTCTTACATTGTTGGCCGATAGTAATAATGAGTATTTCTATGGTGGTGGCGTCCAGAACGGACGGTTCTCGCACAAGGGTAAAATTATTGCCATTGAGAACCAGAACAGCTGGACGGACGGTGGAGTGGCTTCGCCCGTACCATTTTACTGGTCTACTGCGGGTTATGGTGTTATGTTCCATACTTTCCGCAAAGGCAAATATGATTTTGACTCGAAGCGTAATGGCGAAGTGATACTTTCCCATACTACTGATTACCTGGATGTATTTTTTATGGTAAATAATGGCGCTGTTGCTTTGCTGAATGACTACTACCAACTGACAGGAAATCCGGTACTGCTTCCAAAATTCGGATTTTACGAGGGGCATCTCAATGCCTATAACCGTGATTATTGGAAAGAAAATGAAAAGGGTATTCTTTTTGAGGATGGCAAACGTTATTCTGAAAGTCAGAAGGATAACGGCGGTGTGAAAGAATCGCTGAACGGGGAGTTGAATAATTATCAATTTTCGGCACGTGGGGTGATTGATCGCTATAATACGCATGACATGCCTTTGGGTTGGATTCTTCCCAATGACGGATATGGTGCCGGATATGGGCAAATAGAGACATTAGACGGTAATATTGCCAACCTCAAGTCTTTGAGCGATTATGCGCATGGAAAAGGGGTTGAAATAGGATTGTGGACGCAGTCCGATTTGCATCCTAAGGCTGGAGTAAGTGCCTTGCTTCAAAGAGATATTGTTAAAGAGGTGCGTGATGCCGGTGTAAGAGTTTTAAAAACCGATGTTGCATGGGTTGGTTCCGGCTATTCTTTTGGTCTGAATGGAATTGCCGATGTGTCCGGGATTATGACTTATTACGGAAATGAAGCGCGTCCGTTTATTATATCTCTCGACGGATGGGCAGGAACACAGCGTTATGCCGGAGTATGGTCCGGCGACCAAACCGGTGGTGTGTGGGAATATATACGTTTCCACATTCCCACATATATAGGATCAGGATTGTCCGGAATGCCAAACATATCCAGTGATATGGATGGTATTTTTGGCGGCCGTAATGCTGTGGTTAATATGCGCGACTTCCAATGGAAGACGTTTACTCCTATGCAGTTGAATATGGACGGATGGGGTGCTAATGAAAAATATCCCCATGCTCTGGGAGAACCGACCACATCGGTGAACCGTTGGTATCTAAAGCTTAAATCGGAGATTATGCCGTACACTTATAGCATAGCGCGTACAAGTGTTGATGGTATGCCTATGATTAGAGCGATGTTTCTGGAGTATCCAAACAAATATACGCATGGATCTGCCACTAAGTACCAATTTATGTATGGACCGGATTTTCTGGTTGCTCCAATATTTGAAGAAACCGAAGCAGACGAAGCGGGAAATGATATTCGCAATGGTATTTACCTGCCCGATGGAGAATGGGTTGACTACTTTACCGGAGAGCGTTATACAGGCGGACGTATCATTAATAATTTCAAATCTCCGTTTTGGAAACTTCCGGTATTTGTAAGAAGTGGGGCTATTATCCCGGTGACCGAACCAAATAACAATGTTTCGGAAATCAAAAAGGATTTGAGAATGTACGATGTTTATCCTTATGGTAACTCCTCGTTCTCCGAGTATGATGATGATGGCCGCACTGTGGCTTATACTCGTGGATATTCTGTTTCTACCGATCTGAAATCTACGCTGAACGAAAAGGGTGAAATGGTCTTTTATATTGCTGCCTCGAAGGGTAGTTTTGACGGGTTTGAAAGGAATAAGTATACGGTGATTAATTTACATCCGTCTGAGAAACCCAAAAAGATAGCGCTGAAAATCGGTAATTCAAAGGTAAAACTTACCGAGGTTAATTCGCTTGATGCATTTGAAAAGGGTAAGAATGTATATTTCTACGACGCTGCTCCGGAACTGAACAAGTTTGCTACTAAAGGTAGCAATTTTGCTTCTCTTTCCATTAAAGGTGGTTCAAAGTTGATGGTTAAGACGGATGTGTTTGATGTTGTTAATAGTGATCTGAAGCTGACTATCGCAGATTATAAGGTTAACAAAAAAGATCATCTGCTGTCGCATACAGGAACAGTATCTGCTCCTGCAAATGTGAAGACTACCAACGAAAACATAACGGCCTATACGCTTAAACCTACCTGGGATAAGCAACCGAATGCCGATTATTACGAAATAGAATTTGACGGTATGATCTATTCTACCATTCAGAATAATCACCTTACTTTTACCGGTCTTGTTCCCGAAACTACCTATTCTTACAAGGTTCGCAGCGTGAACAAGGATGGTGTTTCTCAATGGGATTCGTACACGGCAATGACCAAGTCTAATCCACTGGAATTTGCCATTCAGAATATAACGGCAGAAACTTCGGTGAAAAATCAGGGCGGTCAGGGTATTGACAAGCTGTTTAACTTTGATGAGGGTGATGCATGGCATACATCCTGGAGTGAAAAGGCTGTTCCTTTTAATATTATTATTAATCTAAACAGTGTAAATCACCTTGATAAAATGGAATATCTGCCCCGTACCGATGGTGGAAACGGAATATTGCTTACCGGAAGCATTTATACAAGTGTAGATCGTGAGAATTGGGTGAAGGCCGGTGATTTTAAATGGGACAGATCGTCTACAGTCAAGACATATACATTCGACAAGCAGCCTGTGGCACAGTACGTAAAAATCGATGTTACAAGCGCTGTAGGTAATTATGGTTCAGGACGCGAATTGTATATCTTTAAAGTACCCGGATCAGAAAGCTACCGTCCCGGTGATATAAATGCCGACCGTCTTATTGATATGAACGACTTTACTTCATACCTCAACTACACAGGTCTCCGAATGGGTGATTCTGATTTTGAAGGCTATATAAGTAATGGAGATATAAACAAGAACGGACTTATTGATGCCTATGACATTTCGGTTCTTACAACCCAGCTGGGTGGTGGTGCCAAAGGTGCAGGCATGGATAAAATTGAAGGCAGCCTTAAGCTTACACCGTCCAGAAAAATCTGCAAGGCCGGCGATAGTTTGGAAATACGCGTAAAGGGAAGCGGACTTAAGAGTGTAAATGCTCTTAGCTTTGCCATACCTTACAAATCGGATGATTTAGAATTTATCGGAATTGAGTCTCTGGCAATGAAGGAAATGGAAAACATGAGTAATGATCGTCTGCATACAAATGGACAAAAGGCTCTATATCCCACCTTTGCAAACATTGGAGATAAACCTGCAATTACCAGCGATGCGGAACTCGACCTGTTTGTAATAAAATTCAAGGTCAAACGAGCATTCAACGCTGTCAGTCTGATTCCATCAGACGGGATGCTGATTGACAAAAACCTGAATGTGAAGCACGTGTCCTTTTAATCTGGAATAAATATCAGATTATTATAATAGCCCGGGGGTGGTGATTGCAATAAAAATCGCAAGAATCACATCCGGGCAATTATTTTATATCTTTCAATATTCCTTCCTCGTCCTTGCCTTCTTAATAATTGGCAATATGTTCTAATATAAAACGCTGAAACAGTAAACGTGATGAAATGAATACTCTCCAGAGTATGTAAATTATATGCATAAAGTAAATCCCTCAACTTTTTAAGTTGATCCGTGATATTGAGGGGCCTACACGGAAGGGGGCCTTACAACCGGACATAAAAAAAGAAGCAGCTATCTGTTTGATAACTGCTTTTTTTAGTGGTGCCACCAGGAATCGTCATAATTTGGGAATTTATGAGATTCTTTTATGAGTTTAATATTGCAGACCTATTCTGAATAAGTTGCTTATATTCTTCTTTCATTGGTTCAGTCAGGAAAGACACATTTATAAAGTCATACCATTGAGGTAATATCTTTCTGAATTTATCATAGACGTTCTCAATCGCTTTTTCATCTACTTTAAAAGATTTCAGAAGATTGTCAAAGTCTGTTCTTTTCAGTTTTCGCTTTTTACCGTTTAAAGTCAATGCCAGTTCTTCGTTATCTTCGGGAATAGCCAATTTTGTAGATAGCAAATCATAGGCAGGAGCAAATGTATATTCCCCTGTCCCTTTGTAAAGCGAGAAGTTCTTCAAGTGCATATCTGCATTTCCTGTCAGATAACAAAATAGTAGGACTTCAAAGTAATTAATCAAGTCCAAAACAGGATAGGCAGAATATTCTATAATCTTTTTCGCTATCTGTTCATGCGAACCTTTGTACTTCTGCTCTGTCAGTTTTTCTGTTAACTGACACATATCTTCCATTGGGATTTTTCCGCCTTTTTTATCTCGGTCTATCCGTTTTGTAATATAAGCCAATGAACCGTCTTTAAAACGAATCAAAGAATGAGGTACGTTTTTTATTTTTGCCAACTCTGCCAAATGCATGGTTAAATCTTCATTTTCGGGAAGATTGGCATATTGTTCGGTTTGAGGTTTCAAAATGTAGCCACCCCATAAACCAACTATTGTAAAACGTTTCTCTCCGTTTTTCTCCTTTATTAAATCAACAGATAGTTTCGGTTGTACACCTGTAATTGTTATTTGTGAACGGACAACCTCTAAAGCCAATGATTCTATATCAGCTTTACTATATGGAAGAACAGGAGGCGTAGCAGTTCCAAATATTTTTTTTGAACATTGGGGATGAAAATCTGTCTGTCCCTCTTCAAGCGGCTGATAACAATATAAACATCTTTGCATAATACACATAATTAAAGAGGTTGAATACCAACTGCACCAATACAATCTTTGCAGCAAGCAAGCAGTAAAGACATTCTATCCCGATTATTTATTTTCCAGTTCTTTTCGGCAATATTCAATAGCCACCCTTCGGGTATCAGCCCATCAAAGAACGGATGCAGTACATTACTGATATAGGGCTTATCTGTTAGAGGCAAAGTCAAACTAATTGATTCTGTTTTTTCATTGGCTAAATAATCAGAATCATATTCAAATTTATATCCGTTCTCATCTTCGGTGAGAATCCCGGCAAAGCTATTATACATATAAATCTTGGCTTGCTTCATGGCTCTATAAGATTAGTTCTGTCCATAGGTACAGCACCGAGCTGCATCCCGAACAGTTTTAATACTTGGTTTACCTTATCCATTTTCAGGGTTTCTTTACCTTGTTCCAATTCACGCAAGAAGCGAAGCCCTACACCTGCTTTTTGTGCGAACTCTTCCCTTGATAATCCCAATGCTTTACGTTTGGTTTTCACATATTCATGTAATGGCATATTATTCATATTCGATACCTTTTCGGGTACAAATATAAGAATATTATTCAACAAGTACCCGTAAGGGTGCTAAAAAGAACAAAAAAATGGAAAATAATACCCGAAAAGGTATTACAAAAAAGAATATATTGGAAATACTTATCAATAAGATGCGTTTATTTGCTATTTCGCTATTTAACAAGCATTTAATAAACCGCAAAAGTAGAATAGGTAATGACTATGATTCTTTCGCGATGCTTTATGCCCCAATCACTCAATGCCGCTATAACCGGTCCTAACGAATCACTATAGTCGGTCAATTTATATTTGATAACAACGGAAATCGAATCGAATACTGTTCTGGTTATAAAACCATGTAGCTCCAACTCTTTTAATTCATGGGAAAGGACTTTAGGAGCAATTTTATTAAGAGCCCTTTGAATATCCCAAAACGAATATTTCTTTCCAATATTGCAACCAGAATAGGCAATTTCCATTTACCATTCAGTACATATAAAGCATCCTGTATTCCATTTTTCTACATCTCTTTCTTTTTCCATATACCAAATTACCTAAAGGTAAGCACTTACCTTCAAGTAATTACTTACAATATGTAAGCAAAAATATGTACTTTTGCACTACAAACAAATTATGTGATAAATAAAATGAAAAAAAACATTCTAACAGGCGTAGATGCCAGACATTGCACACAGAGCAGCTATTTCTATTGTGCATCAGAAGATTTGAAATGTGTTGAAAAGGAATTGCTAGAAATATTAAACTTAGGAGAAAACCATCAATTTATGCTTGCTCATTCAGTAAAACAATAAAAGAAGTATATTATGATAAAAGTAGCAATTTTTGGCGCAACCGGGGGTATTGGAAAATACGCAGTTCAACACTCGTTAAATAAGGGATATCATGTAAAGGCTCATGTACGTGATAAATCTAAGTTGATATTAAAACATGAAAACCTTACTATTATACAGGGTGAAATTAATGATTATGAAAGTGTCAGTGCAACCATAAAGGGATGTGATGCCGTCATTTGGTGTGTGGGTGTACCCATGAAAAAATATACAGGAATGGCTTCGTTGGACGGACACAGGGTTCTTATAAAAGCAATGAAAGATTATGGAGTGTCCAGGTTAATCGATTGGGCAACACCGAGTATTCCATTTAAAAACGATAAGAAATCTCTTATAACAGTTGTACCCGGATTGTTAGCAGGAGTATTATTTAAACAGGCAAAAGCAGAAATGATTGCTATTGGCGAACTGATTGTTAACTCGGATCTTGATTGGACATTTGTTCGCTTTATGGCTCCCAAGGATACGCCATATACAGGTAAAATTAAAGTGGGTTTTGGCGATGTTAAAATGAACTTCAATATCTCCCGTTCCGATATTGCTGGATTTATGGTTGAGCAAGTTTTTTCCAAGCAATATATACATTCAATGCCTATTATTGGAAGCTAATAATTCAGGTTTGCCATAAATAATATTGAAAACTATAATTTTCGATTAATGATAAACCATACATAAATTGTCATCATTCAGCATAAAACAGGACTTCGGTCTGATTATTAATATTCACATTAAATTTATGCTTATGAGTGAATTATCAAAAGAGAGGTTAATCAGCTTATTATCTGAACCGACACAAGTCACGAACGAAGAAATCCAGTGCACCTATAAATGCTTTATGAAAAGAGTAGAAACCATCAGCCAATCCGAGCAAAACGTTCGACCAGATGAAAGAGCATTTTAAAGATTTTTTTGCTTCGTGGGGGAAAATGGGAACTCCCAATATTCGTTGAATATCAGGAGTTTACTTCTTTTTTGAGTGGTGCCACCAGGAATCGAACCGGGGACACAAGGATTTTCAGTCCTTTGCTCTACCAACTGAGCTATGGCACCATCGTTTTCATTACGGGTGCAAAGGTAAGCGTTTTTTTTATATCTCCAAACTTTCTGTTAAAATTAATATATCTTTTTTTACATTAGCTTCGGGCGAAGGGAATTTAACTGCATAAGTAAAAAAATTAGTGCTAAATATTTGAAGTTTTGAAAATGTTTGTACCTTTGCAGCCGTATTGAATTAGCGGGATGTAGCACAGTTGGTAGCGCGCCACGTTCGGGACGTGGAGGTCGGAAGTTCGAGTCTTCTTATCCCGACTAATCTGAGGGTAATAAATTTGAAAAAGTTTATTACCCTTTTTTTTATGCTCAAAAAGATGTAAATTAATCTAATTTAATAACTTTGTAGGAATTTAAATTAATTTACTTCTAACTTTAGATCGTATGAATTATGCAAAATGTATATGCTTAGGGTTGGCGTCCTGCATATTTTATGCTTGCAGCATCTCTCCGGAACAGAAAAAGGAGATGGCTGAAGCAATGATTACTCTAATGTCTGATTCCATTGTCCCCGACAAGCGAACGGCTGTTTTTGATGTAGAGCCTGTGGTAACGGACAGTCAGCTTATCCTAAAAGGGGTTACCACCAGTAAGGAGGCAAAAGAAGCAACTCTCAATTTGTTTGCGCAATTTAAGTGGCAGGTGGCCGACAGCATAAGGCTTCTGCCCGACTCTGCTTCGGTGGGTTCCATTTACGGTATTGTAAATCATTCGGTGGTTCCCATGAATTCGAAACCGCGTTTCAGCTCGGAGATGTCTACCCAGGCATTGCTAGGTATGCCGGTGCGTATCCTCCAAAAGGATTCGTGGCTGCGGGTGCAGATGGCCGACAATTATATTGCGTGGACTGTGGCGGGTTACATAAAACAGGTTAGCAGGGAGGTGTACAATGCCTGGATGACTGCCCCTAAGGTGATTTTTCTTTCGCACTATGGTACCGCTTACAGCAAACCGGATCTTACGTCTACACCCGTATCCGACCTGGTAAGCGGATGTATGCTTAAGCTGGAGGGTGTTGAAAGGGGCTTTTATAAGGTGAGCTACCCCGACGGACGGACGGGCTATGTGCGCACCAGCGAGGCAAAGCCTGTGGATGAATGGCTGAAAGGGATTAATCTATCGGCCGAAAGTCTGATCAATGCAGCCTACTCCCTTAACGGTACGCCTTACCTGTGGGGTGGCACCTCTTCCAAAGGGGTGGATTGCAGCGGGTTTATCAAGACGATTACATTTTTACACGGACTGATCTTACAGAGGGATGCCTCGCAACAGGTTCACACGGGTATTCCCGTGGATATATCTGCCGGATATGATAATCTGCAGCCGGGGGATCTGTTGTTCTTTGGCGAAAAGGCAACCGCCGATAATAAAGAGCGTATCATCCATGTGGGGTTATATGTGGGCGACAAGACCTTTATCCATTCCATCAACAACGTACATACAGGCAGTTTCGATCCCGAAAGTGATCTATACGACGATTATAACACGAAGCGTTTCCTCCGTGCTTCCCGCATTTTGGGAGCGGTAGGAACACAGGGGATCTCTACAATCCAGTCCAATCCTTTTTACCAACCTCAATAAGTTCGTTATGGAAAAAGGAAGAAGAGATTTTATTAAGACCAGCGCACTTGCCCTTGCCGGCAGTACCGCTGCGGTTCAATTTATACAAGCCGGCAACGGGATGCAGTGTGTTCCGGCGATCATTCAGAACAAAAAGAATATGAAACTATCATTTCGCTCGTACAACCTTCAGCTTAAGCATGTGTTTACGGTAGCCAGTTATTCGAGAACTACCACTCCGGGGGTTCAGGTGGAAGTAACCTACGAAGGTGTAACCGGATACGGAGAGGCTTCCATGCCGCCCTATCTGGGGGAATCTGTGGAGTCGGTCGTGGCCTTTCTGAGTAAGGTAAATCTGTCGCAATTTGCAGATCCGTTCCAGTTGGAAGATATCCTGCTGTACGTAGACGGACTTGCTCCGGGCAATACGGCGGCTAAAGCTTCGGTAGACATCGCCCTGCATGATCTGGTGGGGAAGCTGTTGGGTGCACCCTGGTATAAGATATGGGGACTGAACAGGGATAAAACTCCCTCCACTACGTTTACCATCGGGATAGATACGGAAGAGGTGGTGAAGGAAAAAACGCGCGAAGTGGCAGGACAGTTCAATATACTGAAGGTAAAACTGGGCAAGGATAACGACAAGGAGATGATTCGTGCCATCCGTTCTGTGACTAATCTACCCATTGCCATTGATGCCAATCAGGGATGGAAGGACCGGGCCCATGCGCTTGATATGATTCACTGGCTGCGTGAGCAGGGTTGTGTTATGATTGAGCAGCCTATGCCCAAAGATCAGCTGGACAACATTGCCTGGGTGACGGCTCAGAGTCCCCTACCTGTCTTTGCCGACGAGTCGCTGCAGCGTCTGGCCGATGTGGAGAGATTGAAGGGTGCCTTCTCGGGAATTAATATCAAGCTGATGAAGTGTACCGGTATGCGCGAGGCATGGAAGATGCTAACCTTGGGAAGGTCATTGGGGATGAAGGTTATGATCGGGTGTATGACGGAGACTTCGTGTGCGGTTTCTGCCGCCGCCCAGCTTTCGCCTGCGGTAGATTTTGCCGATCTGGATGGGAATCTTCTTATCTCAAACGATCTGTTCAGAGGTATGCAGGTGGTTAAGGGCAAAATTACGCTTACGGATTTACCGGGAATCGGTATCGAAAAGATTTAATACATACCGCCATGAAACAATGTATTGTAGGAATAGTAGCCTTGTTGGGCATAACGGCCTGCCAACAGCAGAAGGTGGTTACAGAAGTTGTTCCGGATGCCATCCGCATTTCTGAAACGGAACGGCACAGGCGTATCGCGCTGGATTTCCGAAAAGACAAGGAGAGTGTAGTGGCGTATATACAAAATTACTATCCGCAGGTAACCGACATTATGCTGGATGCCTGGGAAAAGTCCAAGGCACTTGAGGTTATGTATGTGCACGGGAAAAAGTGTTATTTTAACCAGGCTGCACCCAATCTGTTTCGCATTGATCCGGAAGCGAAAAAGGTGAAAGAGGCCAAAGAGGGACGTTCCTTGTCGGCACCCGAACTGGTAAACCAAAAGCATCTTCCGGAGGTGATTAATACGTTGCGTTCGTCGCATACAACCCAGGGGTTGCCTGTACGCTTTGAGGTTACTTATAAGCTGACTGTTAAAGCGGATGCTGTCCCCGACGGCGAGGTGATCCGTTGCTGGCTCCCCTACCCCCGCGAAGATAACCGGCGACAGAGTAAGGTGGAACTCCTTTCCGCCAGTAGTGCCGACTACCAGATTGCTCCTAAGGAGACCTTGCATCGTACGTTGTATATGGAGAAAAGAGCCGAAAAGAATACGCCTACCCAGTTTTCGGTTGCATACCGTTTTACATCTTCAGCCGAGTGGTTCGACCTGAAGGAGGAACAGGTACGTCCTTACAACACCTCATCCAATATATACAAGAAATATACTGCAGAAAGTGCTGCCCATGTTCTGTTTACACCGGAGATACGGCATCTCTCCGGACATGTAGTGGGCAACGGGGACAGTCCGCTTCAAAAAGTTCGTAAGATATTTACCTACATAAACGATACCTATCCCTGGGCGAGTGCGCGCGAATATTCCACCGTTCCCAATATTCCTGAATACGTAATTGATAACAGGCACGGCGATTGCGGTATGGTGTCGTTGTTGTTTATCACCTTATGCCGGTTAAACGGTATCCCTGCCAAGTGGCAAAGCGGGTTTATGTTGCATCCGGGCGGAGTGAATCTGCACGATTGGGCGGAAGTCTATTTCGAGGGAGTGGGATGGGTTCCTGTGGATCAGTCGTTCGGCATCCCTCCTTTTGCCGAGGATAATGATACCCGCTATTTCTTTTCCAACGGTATTGATGCCTACCGGTTGATTGTGAACGACGACTTTTCGGCTCCGCTTGTTCCCGAAAAGCATTTTACCCGCAGTGAAACG
>Ga0209639_1002353_pt1 | contig 15136 bp, 13 predicted proteins | sample EPASupsiteHSE605_FD_187268 | JGI IMG/M metagenome (GOLD analysis project Ga0209639, IMG submission 187268) | Bioremediated contaminated groundwater from EPA Superfund site, New Mexico - Sample HSE6-05 (SPAdes) (version 2) | ecosystem: Environmental > Aquatic > Deep subsurface > Groundwater >...
AAGTCTTGGTCAATATGTCAACGCAGGTGATGCAATAGCAAGAGTAGGTAGCACGGGTAACTCTACTGGGCCTCATCTCCACTTTGAAGTAAGAATAAACGGTAACCAAGTAAACCCAGCACCATACCTTGGATTGTCAAGATAAATATGATTAATATAAAAAGACCTGTTCATTCGAGCAGGTCTTTTTAAACTGTCAACAAATAATTACAAGTGCAAAACTATGGGCTTTGTCTTATGGTGTTTTGCATGGTCTAATAAATTTTGTATTAGCAAAAAAACAACAAATAAGTAGTGTTTATTATTTATCTTTTAACTTTTCTGCAAGAGCCGCATCGGGTGTTACATACAGTGTGTTATATACATGGTAAATAACTTTGCCTGGTTTTGCACCATTTGGCTTTTTAAGATTTTTTACCTGAGTGTAGTCAACAGGCACTTGTGACGAATTACTTGCCTTACTGAAAACAGCGGCTATGATTGACGCTTCGTTTATAGCGGTGTCACTTATTAGCTTTTGGTCACCGATAATTATAACATGAGCACCTGGAAAATCCTTTGTGTGTAGCCATATGTCACTTTTTTCAGCAGATTTTAATGAAAGCTTGTCATTTTGAACATTGTTGCGGCCCACCAGAATTTTAAATCCATCACTGGAATAAAAGCAAATTGGGGGTAGAGGAGCGGGCTGTTTTAACTTTCCCTGCTTTTTCAAGCGGACATATCCACCCTCAAAAAGTTCCTGCCTAATTTCGGAGAGTTCACGCTCGCTGTCAGCTCTGGTTAGTGAGTACAAAACGCTTTCAATATATATTAGTTCTTCTGCACCACTTTTTATAAGCTCTTTTAGCATCTTTTCAGCGGTATATGATTTTTTATATTCCTTGTAATACTTTTGCGAGTTTTGCATCGGAGTCAGTGCAGGGTCGGCAGGCACACGCAAAATGTTATCATTGTCATAATAGTTAGGCAGGTCATAATACGGTGAACCTTTTTTTAGCGAATATTGATGAGCGGTTATAAGCTCTGCAGATATTCGCAATTTTTCTCTGTCAGCACACTGCTCAAGTTCTGCTCGCTGAAGGTTAAGCTTTTTTACTGTTCTTTCAAATATATTTGTAAGATTTTTTCTTAAATCCTGCGAACGCCTTGAAATACGTTCAATTTTATCGCGTTCAAAATAAAAACTGTCAAGCAATCCTGAAAAGCTTTTAAATTCTTGCTTGTCCGCAAATGAACCATATTGTGTAATATTGAAAAATGAAAAGTCCATTGGCTTTTTGCTTTCATCATACAAAATAGTTGGTACATAAACTTTATTTGCTAATATATTTGCAATATTGTTAAGCTGGTTTTTAAGTTTCGCTTTTGCACCTTCATCAATTTGTGATACAGGTAAATCCTCTCCACAACAAAGATATGCAATCTCTCTGCAAACAATTGGAGAAATACCCATAATGCTATTTAAAATTGCAGATGACAATGTCTTTGAACCTTGTGCAAATATCTTTTGGGAAGCAACATCACAGCTGGATTTCAGCAAGTTTACTTTGTCTTGCTGTGGTGGAAGCTCATAGTCAAGTAATGGAAGTACTTGACGAACAGATGACTTTGTAAAATCAACACGCTTTATCGAATCTATAATTTTGCCCTGCTCATCAATTAAAATTATGTTGCTGTATTGTGCCATAATTTCAATGCAAAGACAAAGCTTTACTTTGTCGCCAATTTCATTTGTGGCATCAAAGTCAAAAAAGAGTATTCTGTCCAACTCTTGCTGACGAATACCAGTTAGTATTGCTCCTATTAAACGTTTACGTAAAAGCATGCAAAGCATAGGAGGAGACGGTGGATTTTCGGGTGAATACTCTGTGAAATGCACACGAGGACTGTTAGCTCGTGCAGACATTAAAAGTCTGAATGAGCCGTTGCGTGAACGCAGACCTAGAATAATCTCCTCACGTGAAGGTTGATACACCTTGTCAACGCGTGAACCAATTGCAACGTCGGCAAGTTCTGCTCTTATGCAGTTTAAAAACATTCCGTCCAGTGCCATTTAAAAGCTCCTAACAAGTGATATACTCTGCTGGTGCAGAGTCAATATAAATTATGCCAAGTTCTGAAAACTCAGATTTAAGGCACTGAGCAAAAATGGGCATAGCGGGATTTTCTGTTTCATAATGGCCTGCGGCAATCAATGTAAGACCATGGTCTGATGCATCTAAAAAGTCGTTGTGTTTTGCATCTCCTGTTACAAACGCATCAATGCCAGCTGACAATATATCTGGAATAAGACTACAACCACTTCCACCGCAAACTGCAACAGTTTCAATATCTCTGCCACCTTTTGCAAGCCTTACGGTTGTTTTAAGATTAGTTGCAACATGCTTCGCAAAATCCTGTGGATTACATTTTTTTATTTTTCCAACTCTTAAAATTTCTGTTCCATCACTGCTTTGCAAAACAGAAATATCTTCCAGCTCTAAAATGTGAGCTAAAACATCGTTTACACCGCCATGTGCAATGTCGAGGTTTGTGTGAGCACAGATGGCACACAAACCAGCCTGTAAAAGCTCATAAACAGGTTCGCCTTTTAGAACTTTTGAAACAGGATTAAAAATGACAGGGTGATGAGAAACAATAAGGTCTGCACCATTCATTTTTGCATTTTCTATTGTGTCAGGAGTAATGTCAAGGCACACAGCGACTGTTTTAACTTCTTTTGAAATATCGCCTATAAGCATACCGCTGTTGTCCCAACTCTCTTGTGTTTCAAAGGGCGCAAATGAATTAATAAAGTCATAAATATCTCTAACTGTTACCATTTTCAACACACCTTTCAATATCTGAAATAATAGTGTAAAGCTGTTCTACTTCACAGCTTTCTTTTTCGATGCTTTTAAGTGAGTCTGCACGCTTCTTTAGCCGTGTTGCCTGCTTTTTTAAAACTTCCTTTGCAACAGGGTTTTCGCATTCGCAAAGCTTGCCAATATAAGCAAAAGACTCAGGGTATTCACTGAAAATTTTGCCTGTATAGACGGCGTTTATAGCTATGTATGTGCGATCTGATTCAATGGTTGCATCTTCTTTTAGAATCTCAAATCCCTTTTGGATAAAAAATTTTCTAACATCTTCCGAATGGGACATTGGCTGAATAATAAGCCTTTTGCTGTTGTCAAAAATCCAATCGCACCTTTGTAAAATTTCTACGATTAGCGTTCCACCCATTCCTGCGATGACTATATCATCTGCACTGTTTGGCTTTAAATCATCAAGACCATTTGAAAGAATAAGAGGAATTTTGTCAACCAGACCATATGTTACAAGAGTTGAACGAGCATTTTCAAGAGGATTTTCACGAAGGTCGGCGGCAATAGCACCAGAAACTTTGCCTTTTAGCAAAAGGTACGCAGGTAAATATGCGTGGTCAGTGCCAATATCGGCAACCACAACACCGTCTCTAACCATATCAGCTGCCATTTTAAGGCGGGGACCAAGACTTAACATAAAAACACCTGCCAAATAAAATTATAAACTTAAAAAGAATTAAAGGCAGCGGAGTGACCGCCGCCTTTTTATGCTTTTAAAATTACTTAATATCCTTGTTGATTGCGGCTACAAGTTCGTCAGCATTTACGCCATGAACAGCACAAGCTTGTGCCACTGTTTCACCTCTTGCAGATGGGCAACCAAGGCAATGCATGCCCATACTCAAAAAGAATTTTGCAGCATCTGGATGTGAATCAAGGATATCGCCAATATTTGTGTCTTTTGTAATTTCAGTCATTTTAAAAAATCCTCCTGTAATTTTGTTTGTATTAATTATGCTTTTTTTATTTCAATATGAACTGTATCGTCACCAAGTTCAACATTTTTAGAAAGGTCGTTTACAATGCTTTCGCCAAGTATAATTTTATCTGCCAAAAGCTCATTTGCAATATGATCTTTTGACTCTGCAAGTGCAGAAATTACAAACTCACTTGAACTGCTGATAGCAACAACAACACGCTGCTCAACCTGATAGCCTGCTTCTTTTCTAATAAGCTGGCACTGCCTTACAATGTCTCTTACGGAACATTCTTTGAGAAGTTGCTCTGTAAGAACAGTGTCAAGAGCGACTATAACATCTTTGTTAGCACATTCAGATGAAACAATGCCTTCCTTTGCCTTTGACTGAACAGAGAAAATGGAAGAATCAAAACTTTCGTCCCAACTGGGAACAGTCACATTGCCACCATTCTTAACTGCTTCAGTAAGCTCTGCCATTTGTTGATTTGAAAGCTCTTCAAGAGTTTTCTTCATCTTGTTTACATTTTGCTTAAGAACAGCACCTGCAACTTTAAAATTAACTCCCAAATAGAAATCTTCAAGCAATGCAAAGTCGCTAATATATTTAATTTCTTTAATATTTAGTTCATCTTTAATATTCTTTTCAAAAACCTTGATTTTATCAGCATTTGCAGCCTCACAGCAAACAAACAATGATGAAAGTGGCTGACGAACTTTTAGTTGGCACTCGTTACGAAGACGCATAGAAGTTGCGATAACATCGCGTGCAAGAGTCGTCTGCTCGATTATTCCGTCATCCTCAAAACCTTCAAGCGGCTTTGGCCAGTCGCTGAGATGAACAGAAATAGGAGAGCTTGGCATAACCTTGCGTGTAAGGTCTTGCCAAATGTTTTCTGTCATAAACGGGATAATGGGAGCCATTGTCTTTACACAAGTGTTAAGAGCAAAGAACAATACCCAGTATGCAGTTAACTTGTCTGCATTATCCTCGGTTTTCCAGAAACGACGACGGTTTGTGCGGATATACCAGTTTGAAATATCGTCAACAAAAACTTCAAACTCTTTAATAAGCAGATAGGTCTTGTAATCATCCATATATGCTGTAGCTTTTTTTATAAAGTCGTTTGTACGGATAATTAACCAACGGTCAGTAGGAGAAAGAGTACTAGCATCTGGAGTAAATCCATCAAGATTTGGTTTGTCAATTCTTGCGTATGTGTCAAAGAATGTGAAAATATTCCAGAAAGATAAAAGTTTTCTTCTTGCCTCGTCACCAAGATTATAACCAAAGCGAACATCGTTTGTAACTGGTGCTCCTGCATAGAGGTAACGAACAGTGTCCGCACCAATTTTTTCAGCAGCTTCGTCAAATTTTATCATAAAGCCTGTTTTAGAGAACTTTGAACCATCCTCAGAAATAACAGTGCTGTAAGAAAGAACACGCTCATAAGGAGCACGACCTTCTAAAACTGTACTCATAAACAGCATTGAGTAGAACCACAAACGAACTTGCTCACGCATTTCTGTAATCCACTCTGCTGGATAATTCTTTCTCCAAGCTTCCTTATCGTCAAAATATCCTGTTGTAGAGAATGGAACGATACCAGCATCAAGCCAAACATCACCTATTTCGCTGACTCTTGAAACTTCTTTTCCACACTTTGGACATTTGATTTTAATAGCGTCAATCCAAGGTCTGTGAAGCTCTGGCAAATCGTCAACTTCCTGTGGTTTAACCGCATTTTCTTTAAGTTCTGCCTTTGAACCAATAACAGTCAAATGACCGCATTCTTCACAAGGATAGAAAGGAAGAGGCATTCCGTAATAACGCTTTCTTGAAATGTTCCAGTCACCCATATTGTTGAGCCAATCGTTCATACGCTTACCGTTTGATTCAGGTTCCCACTTAACTTTTGATGATGCCTCGATAAGCTTTGGTTTGATTTCCTCTGTGCGGATATACCAAGCAGGAACAAGGCGGAAGATAACTTCTGATTTACAACGCCAGCAAACAGGATAACTATGCTCATGTGGTTCGACTTTATAAAGCTTGTTTCTATTTTTTAGCTCTTCAAAAACTTCAGGAGCAATTTCGTGGCTGTCTTTTCCAGACATAAATCCAAAGCCCTGAAGGAAAATTCCAGTGTCATCAACAGGCATAACCTGCTCAAGTCCAAGTTTTGCTCCAAGCTCAAAGTCCTCAAGTCCGCAACCAGGAGCAATATGAACAACTCCAACACCTTCAGTAGCGTCAACATCTTCCCAAGAAACAACTTTGTGGTCGATATCTTTTTGAGTATCAAACTCTGGGAAGCAAGTCTCATAATGAAGACCAACAAGCTCCGAACCTTTAAATACTCTCAAAACTTCAAGCTTGTCATCTCCGAGATATTTTATAGCGTTTTTTGCAAGTATTAAAAGAGCATCATCACTCTTAACTTTTACTTCAACGTAATCAATTTCAGGGTTAACTGCTAAAGCAACGTTAGACGAAAGAGTCCAAGGAGTTGTTGTCCAAACAAGGATTTTTCTTCCATCCTCAACAATTGGAAGTTTGAAGAAAACAGAGTTGTGAGTCATTAACTTGTAAGAACCTGTCATCTCATGCTCAGAAAGTGATGTTCCGCAACGAGGACACCAAGGCATTGGCTTGTATTCACGCTTAATCCAGCCGTTATCGTGGCAAGTCCTAAGAAAATGCCAGATTCCGCCTATGTTTTTATCTGTATGAGTGAAATAGGAATTGTCCCAATCCATCCACTGACCAAGTCTTTTTGATTGTTCAGTGATTATGCCCGAGAAACGCTCTACACGCTCTACGCATTTGCGTGTGAACTTGTCCATTCCATATTCTTCAATGTCTTTTTTTGTTTTAAAGCCAAGTTCTTTTTCAACCTCAACTTCAACCCAAAGACCTTGTGCGTCAAAGCCGTTTTGATAGCGACAATCATAGCCGTTCATAGCCTTGTAACGAAGCACAATATCTTTAAGCGACCTTCCCCATGCATGGTGAATACCCATAGGGTTATTAGCGGTTATAGGACCATCAAGAAATTTGAAAAGCTCATTGCCTTTGTTCTTTTCACGCAACTTTTCAAAGCACTGATTATCATCCCAAAATTTCATTACTTCGTGTTCAGTTTCAACAAAAGTATTCTTCTCTTCCTGTGCCAAAATAATGTCCCCCAATACAGCAAAAATATTTGCAATTAATTAGTATAATATATATAACAATACAATTATACACAAGTAAGTCAAGTTTGCAATAGTTATGATAGAAAAAGTCCCATATAAAGGCAATTGCTATGTCTTTAATAAAAATAAAATACAGTTATTATATTGCTAAGTAATATGGCTGATTAAAATGCAAATTAATTACAAAAAAGAAAAAATATTATATATAAAACATAAATCTTATAAATCAACATATACTGTTACTGTTTAAAAATATATTAATTTTAAAAAGTCAAACAATACAAAATTATTTAACAAAAAATAAAAAACCACCTGGTTTAACAGGTGGCTTAATTGTTTGCCTCGTTTAATCTCTTTCTCTTGATGGTTCCAAAACTTCGTTTGTTCTGAAAAGCAATGAAAGACACCAGACACCCGCAAGGGCTACGACTGTATAAATAATTCTGCTTAGTACCGCATCTTGTCCGCCAAATAGCCAAGCGACAATGTCAAATTGAAACAACCCGATGCTGCCCCAGTTGAGTGCGCCTATTGTAACGAGAATCAAGGATATTCTGTCAAGCATTTATTTCAACTCCTTAAAGAATGCAATTCCGCATTCGTATAATAAAGCATGCAAAACGCAATGATGCGTTTCAAAGATAGTATTGTCAAAATAAATGATTTTATTCAATTTTTAAAAATTAATTTTTAAGAGCTTGAAGAGGTGCAGGTATTCTGCCACCACGGCTAATAAACTTTGCTGGAGAATGTGTGTTTATCTTCATAACAGGACCACTTCCCAAAAGTCCTCCAAAGTTAAGCTCGTCACCAACTTCTCTGCCGATAGCAGGTATAACACGCACAGCAGTTGTTTTTGTGTTAACCATTCCGATTGCGGCTTCATCTGCAATTATTGCAGATATAATTTCTGCTGGTGTGTCACCAGGGATTACAATCATATCAAGACCAACAGAGCATACAGCAGTCATTGCCTCAAGTTTTTCTATGCTTAGCGAGCCACAGCGAACAGCGTCAATCATTCCAGCATCTTCAGAAACAGGAATAAAAGCACCAGAAAGTCCTCCAACATGAGAAGAAGCCATGGTGCCACCTTTTTTAACAGCATCATTCAATAGAGCAAGAGTGGCAGTAGTTCCGTGTGCACCGCATTTTTCAAGACCCATTTCCTCAAGTATGTGAGCAACACTGTCGCCAATTGCAGGAGTTGGAGCAAGGGACAAGTCAACAATTCCAAAAGGAACACCAAGCCTTTGAGATGCCTGTGTTGCAACAAGCTGTCCTATTCTTGTGATTTTAAATGCAGTCTTTTTTACAACATCTGCAACATCTGTTATATTGCCATTTGGAATTTTAGCAATAGCGGAACTAACAACGCCAGGACCAGAAACACCAACATTAATAACGCAATCTGGTTCACCTGGACCATGAAAAGCACCAGCCATAAATGGGTTATCATCTGGAGCGTTGCAAAAAACAACAAGCTTTGCAGGACCAATACAGTTTCTGTCTTTTGTCATTTCAGCAGATTGTCTTATGATTTTACCCATAAGTGCAACAGCATCCATATTTATTCCTGCTTTTGTAGAGCCAATATTAACACTAGAACAAATATGGTCAGTAACTGATAAAGCTTCGGGTATACTGTTTATAAGAGCTTCATCGCCACTTGCAAATCCTTTTTGAACCAAGGCAGAATATCCACCAATAAAGTTTACGCCAACAGCTTTAGAAGCCTTCTCTAATGTTAATGCATATTTAACAGGATCTCCTGCGCTTGCAGCTAAAATCATTGCAATAGGAGTTACAGAAATTCTTTTGTTAATAATTGGAATACCGTATTCCTTTTCAATGTCTTCGCCAACTTTTACCAAATGTTCAGCTTTTCTTGTGATTTTGTCATAAATTTTTATACAGGCACTGTCAATGTTAGAATTACAACAATCCAAAAGTGAAATGCCCATAGTTATAGTACGAATGTCAAGATGTTCATCCTGAATCATTCCTATTGTTTCAAGTATATCTCTTGTATTTATCATTTCTCCACCTCAAAGGTAAATTCTTGTTAAATTTTGTGCATAGAATTGAAAATATCCTCATGCATAGCGTGAACGCAAAGGTTCATTTCATTTCCAATTGTTGAAAGCCTGTCTGCAAAATCTCCAAATGGCAAGCTACATTTGCTTACATCAACAATCATAATCATACAAAACATATCTTGAAGTATAGATTGAGAAACTTCAATAACATTAACTCCATTCTCTGCACAAAGAGTAGAAATTTTGGAAAGAATTCCCACCATATCTTTTCCCACAACAGTAATAACCGAACGCATAAAATACCTCCAATAACATTTGCATAAATGTACAAACATAAAAATTATATAAAAGATACCTAATTATAGCACACATAAGAATTTTTGCATATAAAAATTTGGTATAAGGACTGTTATATTTTATTAGTTTATGTTATTATTATAAAGCAATAAAAGTATTTATTGTTAAAGGGAGCATAAAAATGAGCTATAATAAATTGCTTGATATGCATACGCATACAGATAACTCGCCAGACGGAAAAGATGCGATAATGTATATGTGTGAATATGCACAAAAAAATGGACTTCGTGCAATTGCCTTTACAGACCACTGTGAAGTAGATGATTATAAACAAAACAAAGATGCATCAAAGAGGATTAGGCAATCTTGTTTTGAGTCTATTAAGGCTCGTAAAATATACACAGGTAGGTTAATAATCAGCTCTGGTGTTGAGCTTGGACAGCCTACTTTTGATTTGCAAACATCAGAGGAAATAATTGAAAAATATAAGTTTGATATAATACTTGCATCAATTCATAATCTTCGCAACAAGCAGGATTTCTTTTATATGGATTACACAAAGGAAGATGTTGACGCACTTATGCGTGAGTATTTTACAGAGCTTGTAGGCGTTGCAAAATGGAATGGATTTGATTCTCTTGCACATCTAACATATCCACTTAGGTATATAAAGGGAAAGTATAATATTGATGTTGATTTGAAAAAATATTATGATTATACTGATGAAATTTTAAAAACACTTGCTCAAAATGGTAAAGCACTTGAGATAAACACTTCTGGTTTAAGGCGGTCACTTGGCGACATAATGCCGTCTAAGGATTTTGTGAAACGCTTTAAAGAACTTGGAGGAGAGTATATAACAATCGGCTCAGATGCACACGAAGCAAAAGATATTGGCAGTGGCATTGACCAGGCAATGGAAACATGCATTGAATGTGGATTTGATTATATCGCTTTGTATCAGGGAAGAGTACCTATTATGATTCCCATTGAATAAAGCAAATTAGGAGATTAAAAAATGATTGTAAATGCCGCAGCAAAAATCAATCTTATGCTGGATATTTTAGGAAGAACCGAAAACGGATATCACAGCCTTTATATGATAATGCAGTCTGTTGGTATTTACGATACCATTACAGTTGACAAAACTGATAGTGATGAAATAACTCTTTCGTGTTCTAACGATAGGCTTCCGTGTGACGATTCAAACATTGCAGTTAAAGCTGCAAAGGCATTTTTTAACAACACAAAGTGTAAGAATAAAGGTATACACATAGATATAAAAAAACAAATTCCATTTGAAGCTGGACTTGCTGGTGGTAGTGCAGATGCAGCTGCGGTTATTCTTGCATTGGACAAGCTTTTTGAAACCAATCTTTCAACAAAACAGCTTACAAAAATAGGTTTGTCAGTAGGTTCTGATGTTCCTTTTTGTCTTCAAGGTGGAACAATGCTTGCATTGGATGTTGGCGGTGTTTTGGCACCACTTCCGGACATGCCTGATTGTTTCTTAGTCTTGGCAAAACCTGCTCAGGGCGTTTCAACAGCACAGGCATATGCACAGTTCGACGAGCTTACATATTGCAGGCATTTGGACAGAGATGGAATGTTGCGTGCAGTTGTAGATGGCGACATTAATCGTATTTGCTTATGCATGGGTAATGTATTTGAACAGTTTGTCGAGGTGCTTGAACGTGTTGAAATAAAACGTATTATGCGAAAGAATAATTCAATAGGTCATTGTATGAGTGGCAGCGGTCCAACTGTTTTTGGAGTGTTTACTAATGAGGAAGATGCACAAAATTGTGTAAGAGAACTCAAAAAGAGCATAAAGGATGTCTTTATTTGCAAACCTGTTGATAGTGGATGTAAATTTGAATAAGAAATTTTTCGAAAAATTTCCAATAATTGAATAAGTATTTTTAACACCGTCCATAATGCAAGTGAAGGGACGGTGTTTTTTATGTACATCAAAAATTTTAAAAAAATAGAAATTTCATTACTTATGGCAATCGTACTTACTGCAGCAATAAGCATTTCTGGATTTGTTGCAAGCTGTGAAGGAATAGAACATAGTGTTTTAAGAATGCACGTTATAGCAAACTCGGACGAGAAATATGACCAAGAATTGAAACTAAAGGTTAGAGACGCAGTTTTGGAAGAGGGCAAAGATGTTTTTAACGGTGCGACAGATGTTAAAGAAGCACAGGAAAAGATAGAGGCATCTCAGGACAAGCTTCTAAAAGTTGCAAAAAAGGTGATAGCAGAAGAGGGTTATGACTATAATGTAAGAATTGAAATAGGCGAAGAGTACTTTGGAACTCGTTCTTACGATGAAATTACACTTCCAGCTGGACAGTATCAAGCAGTTCGTATAATAATAGGCGAGGGAGCAGGAAAAAACTGGTGGTGTGTAATGTTCCCGCCGTTATGTCTTCCTGGTGCCAGCGAGCGAACTGAGATAGATGCAGTGCTTACACAAGGTGAATCAAATGTTGTAAAGAGCAATCCCAAAATTGATGCACGTTTTAAAGTAGTAGAGATATATGAAAAAGTTATGGATACAGTAAAAAATAAAGATGAGCAGAAATGCAAAGATGAGAAAAATAGCAAAGATGAGCAAAAAAATAAAGACGTACAAAAGAGTAAGATTGAGCAAAAAAGCAAAGTTGAGCACAAATAAATCAACATCAACGGTTAAACCGTGTCATATTATCAAAGTATGTCATCCTGAACACATTTTGCTTTCAGGGTGGCACTCTTTGTTTCAATCATTTTTATTGATGCATAATGGTTTATTTTATGATAAAATAAAGTAAAAGAGGGGTGATATTATGACTAATATTATTTGCCACAGGGGAGCGTCAAAGTATGCACCGCAGAATACAATTCCAGCATTTTTAAAGGCGGTAGAATTAAATGCAGACGGAGTAGAATTTGATGTTCATTTAACAAAGGATAAAGAGCTGGTAGTTTGCCACAATTACACCATTAAAGAAACTTCAAATGGTCGTGGCAAAATAAAAGATTTTACTTTGCATGAGCTTAAGCAATTCGATTTTGGCATAAAATTTTCTCCAGAGTTTAAAAACACTAGAATTCCAACACTTAAAGAGGTTTTGGATGTTGTTAAGAATTTAAAAATCATAAACATAGAACTTAAATCTCAAGATGTATTAAATGAAGAGCTTGCAAAGTGTGTAATTGCTCAAGTAAAGGAATATAGCTTTACAGGAGATGTTGTTTTTTCGAGTTTTGATCTTGAGCTTGTTAAAATAGTAAAAAGTATTGATAATACGCTAAAAGTGGGAGCACTTTTTTCTCCTTCTGATTGTGCAAGAGAGAGGAATTTTAATAAAAATATTGATTTTGTAAAGGAAAACAATTTACAAACAATTCATCCACATGTACGATATATAAAGGAAAAACATGTAAATAAATGTCATGAAAATGGTGTTTTGGTAAACCCATGGGGCGTTAATTCATATGAGGAAATAAAGCGTATGTTGGATATAGGATGCGATTCAATAATAACAGATGAAACAACCATTGCAATGCAAATCTGCGGTAGGTAAATGGACAAATTAACCAATTACTTATTTGATTTTTGTAATAAATTTTGCAAGTTACTTATTGGCACTTTTATACGCATTATGTTATTATATAATTACCAAAAATAAATATTTGTGACATTAACGGGTAAGCCCAGTGGGGGCTTTTGTCACAAAATAAAGGGGCTGATTAAAATGGTAATTAAATTAAGCCGTTTTTTAAAAACGGTGCTGGTCGTTGTGACAGCTTTTGTGTTAGTTCTTTCAACACAACTGTCATCTTTCGCAATTGAGCATTACAGGTATAATCAAAATAATGAAATCGTCGGTCTTACATCATGGGCGTGGAACCCAAGTGGCGAAATAACTATACCGGCAAAGGCGACTGGAATAAAATCTGGCGCAATTTGTAATAGCTTTTTGGGTATAACAGTAAATGTATCTAGAATAACCAAGGTTATAATTCCTGAAAGTGTTATGTTCATCGAAAGTGGAGCATTTACAAGTAATTGTTCTTCTCTTAAAGAGGTTGTAATTCAAAATGCAAAGAGTAAAGTAATCGTTGCAAATGATGCATTTCCAAGTGGAGTAGCTGTTACATATACTGTTGAGGAAGCAACTCAACCACCTACAACAACAAAGCCAACTCCACCACCAACAACAACTCAGCCGCCTGAAACAACTCAACCACCGGCAACAACAGCACCTTCAACAACACAGGCGACAACAGTATCAGACAACCAAAATGCAGAAAGAAAACCTGCAACAACAAAAGCACCGTTGGCAAACAAGGCTCCATTAGATACAACGAAGCCAGTACAGGTAGAGGTAACTAATAATGATGTACCCCTTGCGGAAATAAATAATGAAGGTGGGTATCCAGATGAACTTGAGGTCTGGAACTCACTTGTAAACGCAAATGGTAATACACAAGAAGCTACAACAACACAGGAAAAACAAAGCAAGAACAAATCAACTGTAGCAGATTATGCAGTTAACGCATCAGTAGTTGTTGTTACTTTTACAACCATTATTTTTACGTTCTTTAAGTTTAAGAGATAATATCTTGCACTATATTATTAAGTAATAAAAAACCAGTCACAGTGTATACTGTGACTGGTTTTTTATATTTGTATTCTTTATAATTACTCAACATCTGGAAGCGAGGTGAACGATTTTTCAAGTTCCTCGTCAGTTGGGATATAATCTCCCATTGTATGCTCAAGGAATGACGAATAAGCAGTCATATCAAAATAACCAGTGCCAGTAAGACCAAAGAGTATTGTTTTTTCTTCGCCTGATTCCTTGCACTTAAGAGCTTCATCAACTGCTACACGAATAGCGTGAGCTGATTCTGGTGCAGGGAGAATTCCCTCACAACGAGCAAAATGAACAGCAGCATCAAATACAGTTGTTTGCTCCACACTTCTTGCTTCATCAAGGTACCCGTCATGATAAAGTTTGCTAAGAATTGGTGACATGCCATGGTAACGAAGTCCACCAGCGTGGTTTGAAGATGGCAGGAATTCACATCCTAGAGTATACATTTTTGCAAGAGGTGTAACTTTACCTGTGTCGCAGAAGTCATAAGCATACTTTCCTCTAGTGAGAGATGGGCAAGATGCAGGCTCAACAGCGATAAAGTAAGGGTTTTTTGTTCCGTCAAGCTTATCTTTCATGAACGGAGCAATAAGTCCTCCAAGGTTTGAACCGCCTCCAGCACAGCCGATGACAATATCAGGATACTCGTCATACATTTCCATTGCTGCCTTTGCTTCAAGACCAATAATAGACTGATGAAGCACAACTTGGTTTAGAACAGAACCAAGAACGTAGCGGGAATTATCGCCCTCAACAGCTGTTTCGACAGCCTCTGAAATAGCACAACCCAAAGAACCTGTGGTATTTGGGAACTTTTCTAAAATAGCACGACCAATCTTTGTTGTGTCAGATGGACTTGGAATAATTTTTGCTCCAAAGGTCTCTATAATATTCTTTCTAAACGGCTTTTGCAGATAGCTTCCCTTAACCATATAAACGGTAAGAGGAAGTTGATAGTAAGCACAAGCCATAGAAAGTGCAGTGCCCCATTGACCTGCTCCTGTTTCAGTTGTAAGTGACTTTAGTCCCTGCTCCTTGGCGTAATAAGCCTGTGGAATAGCAGAATTAAGCTTGTGACTTCCTGAGGTGTTGTTTCCCTCGAATTTATAATAAATTTTTGCTGGTGTGCCAAGCTCTTTTTCAAGACAATAGGCACGGATAAGA
>Ga0209639_1002356_pt1 | contig 15115 bp, 23 predicted proteins | sample EPASupsiteHSE605_FD_187268 | JGI IMG/M metagenome (GOLD analysis project Ga0209639, IMG submission 187268) | Bioremediated contaminated groundwater from EPA Superfund site, New Mexico - Sample HSE6-05 (SPAdes) (version 2) | ecosystem: Environmental > Aquatic > Deep subsurface > Groundwater >...
GGATTTAAAGTGTCATCTTTATCCTTCTCGTTTTTACGTAACCACTTTAAATCCCGCCAGAGCATCGCCCATGTTTCATCATCTAAAGTGGTCGGTTCAATTTTATAATAATACCGAATTTGTGCATTGATTAACCGAATAGGAGGCGTTCCTAAGTTCACCTCCCATTCGTTTAATACTTTTTTAGCTCAGCATTTTTAAACGTGATCAATTCATCAAGTTGCGTTGAAGCTCCATAGAAGTAATCATCTTCTTCAACTATATCTTTGTCACCCGCAAGCCAGCAATTCCTTAGAATAGTTTCATTGAATTTCGAAGACTTCTTTGAACTTGCCGAATTTGCAAGATCAAGGACATTCCGGTCTGGTTTATGTAACCAGCACTTTTTGTCTTCTACTGTTATTTCAAAGACAGCTTTATACTTTGCTTTTGCGGCCTCAATTTGCTCAGGAGTCAGCTCTGTGAGATGATTATCCTCGAAAGGTATTTTTTTGAATTCCATAATCTTACACGTTTAAAAGTGGAATGTCGGTAATTAATGATAGTTCAATAGTCATATTTCCATCTTCAGTGCTCATGCCTTTTTTCCATTCTGAAATCTGGCAATAGGGTACTATGTCGGTAGTTAACTCACCACCCAGTGGCGCATAAGCTACCGTCACATCAAACGGCGGCCAGTCGCATGGATTTGTGCCGGCTGGGGCAACACGTTGCATTGCTTCAAATTCACTTTGCAACATTGTTAATTTGCCGGGGAGCGCGTCTGACTTCCCGCGGGTGCGGCTAACCGGGCGATTTCCTCGCCCATGGACGTTTTTATAGTCTTTCGTTGCGCCGTATTCAAATGCCGTAAAGCCTGTGAGGCTCCGGCCAAGCATCGAGATTTTCACATCTTCGAAGCCATATTCAGTTCCGTTAATCATCTTATTCTAATGTTTTTGAAAAACCCAAAGTGACTTCAATTTCTTTCAGCAAGCCGTGCGGCACTACTTTCAGCTTAATCTCAACCTTGTCGGTCGCGAGTACATCCTGATCTGTATCAACGTATGTTTTTGCACCGGATACTTCACCGGACATGTTAATGTTCAGTGCCTGGTCACATGCCTGCTGGAAAGCTTTTGCAACATCTGCGGGAATCTTTCCGGTTGCCGGATCAATTTCTATGTCGTTAAGGAGTTCATCAACATACACACCACGAACTATGCGTGCTGCTTTGTCTAGAACCCTGCCGCGTTCAAGGTATGCACTGTCGTCCGAAATCGGACAGGCAACGTGCGAATTATTAAAGAAATAACCTGCCTTTCCGGTAATTGTGCGGAAAAAGATATAACCTTTATCATCCAGCGCGGCAACATCGCTTTCTGAGTAAAACCCTACCGCTTTATTGCTCGAATAGCCTGCTTTTGTAATTGCTACTGCACCATCTTTCACGCGTCCTAAATTTCGGTTTACGGCAATAGCAGCAAGTCTGCCCAGTGCGGCACCTACGGCAGCAACACCTGAGAAGTTCGCAACAGATTGTGTATATTCGTAATCAGATCCCACCATCACAGCAACACGGTTTGCATTTGGACCGGTTGTTGAACGTAAATCAGGTACAGCAGTGTTATTGAATCCCGAGCCCTCGATAATTAAAGATACAGGCCTGAACGTATCAAATGCCCATTCTGCTAGCTGTTGAGCAGTCAATACTATATCAGTAGGAGTAGTTTGTGCAAAGAAATTACCTGCAGCGGCATTTGAAGTTATTCCTATCAGGCGTAATCTTCCATTTAGCTTCGGAATTAGCTTTGTTTGAATAACACCCGTATCTTCAATTAAAGTTATCAGGTCCGCTGTTTTTGCGGATACTACTACATACAACTCAGCACCTTCGCCTGCTTCATTATAAAAGTCTTTGCAATGCTTATGCGCACTTACAAGGTTAGTTGCATCATACGCTGCAGTAATTCCTGCTGCTTCAACAGCAGAAAGGTTGTAAAACGGTCCTAGGACATCGCCTAAAACGATGCCCGTTGCAGCGACTCCGCTTACGCAGAGAGCCGCAACCCCGTCTAGGTTTGCAGCCGGGCGGCCTAAGCCGCCCGTTGCTTTGATAATCTTTACTTCCGGAAGTGACATTATTCAGGATTTTCAGAGTTTGAAATAAGCGTCTGGTAATCTTTCAATGCCTGAATCAATGATTCTTTCTTCATGTTTTCAGGTTTTAATTCAAGCAGTTCAACAGCACCTTTCATCACGAAATAGTTATACTTTTCGATAGCAGGATTGCGCTCAATATAATCACGTACATCATCCTTGCTTGTGAACTCTACTTCGTTTGTATTGCTGCTTGCGGGTGTTGATTTTGTGCTTTCTTCTTTGTCAAATTCAAGAGTTCTGCTCACAGTTTTCACGCCTTTGAATTTCGACTTCCGGCTGTGATCTTCCGCGTAACAGCGATCGATAAACACCTGTTCATCGTCTGTTACATATACTTTCTCTACATCCTTATGTGTTTCAAACACATCCTTTAGGATTGCTTTTAATTCGTCTGTCATTTTATGAAAAATAGGGTTTGATTTTACGATAAATGAAAAATCCGGCAATTGCCGCAAATTGAATTACTACAAGCCACAAAAGTGGTGTAACCCACCATGGGCGGGTTTTGATAAGTGTTTCTTTACTGATTGTGATAATCTGCTTTTCGCGGATAACGCGAACAAGCTTTATTTTTTGCGACTTAAAAAACTCGCGGGTAAGATTATATACAGTTCGTTCAAGTTCTTTACAATTGCCCTTCACGATTAGTTTTCCGTCTGAGTCAACCGAAGCAGTTACACTGCTACGCATCCCGGATGAGCTTGCGGATACTGCATTAATCTTTCCGTTTGTTGAAGTGATAGTTAAACTTAATTCACTGCTGTCGCCTTCAATTTTTAATTTTGAAGGTGTTACAGTTTCTTTCACGCTCACACTGTCAGATTTATATCTGTCAGTAAGTTTATCACTCACAAACGTTGCAGTGCTTTTATCTGATGTTTTTTTTGTGACGACGCACGCGGTGATCATCATCATTACTGCAGCAACTATTATAAAATATTTAACCTTCATGTTGTTGATTTTTAATGTATTCTTCAACTTGTTTGCGCAATTTGCTGTTTTCCCTTGTTAGGGTTTCAATTTGCTTTTTCAACTCGTTAACTTTGTCTAACAGCTCTTTATTTGTGTCCTGGTATTTGCTAACCTCTGTTGCGTATTCCTGCACTCGTTTCGAAAAGTCTTCTGCAAGTTCGCGCCAAATTTGTACTGCTTTTTCGGTGTTATCAAGCTCAATGCTTTTTGCCTGATTCTCTGCCTGTTTTGCCTCTGCCTTATTTTTACGTTTGTAAAACACTGCTGAAACAACACCGCCGGCTAAACCTGTTCCTAGTGCAATAAGTATAGTTGTAATAACTTCAATCATTTTGCAGGGGGAATAAAGTTTGCATAACGTCCGTCTTTTTGTTTGAGAACCTGTTTTCTGTTTCGAAAACGGGAATAGGACACATGCACCCACGCGGGCTCCTGATCGTTACCACTTTCCCAAATCAGCTGATCGAATGTGAGATGCTTGTATATATACAGAAACAGAGTGCGGTTTGTAACACCTTTTCCGGCTACTATGTCTATCGCCTCACCTTTGCAATGCTGCGAGGTCGCGGACGAACCGGGTGTTAACACATTCAGTTTAGCTGAGCGAAACATCGATGAAATCGTGATCGGCACACCCATCGCAGCTCTGAGCGGTTCAAAAACATTTATAGCTAATGCTTTCATATTTTCCAGCTCGCCGGGGGATGGTTTATTTTCAACTTTCAAAACCTTTGCACGATTACTTCGTGTAGCTTCTTCGTACGTTATATGTGCTGATATATTTTCCATTTTTGTTTTTTTTAAAAAAGGCATCACACAAAAGCATGATGCCTTTTTAATCAACTAAACATTAAAAGAAGGGTTATACTTTAGTAGATGCAATTGCACCTATATAGGCAGTCTTTTTCGGCATCACGATGAAATAATGACGATAGTTAATTATATTCTCTTGCGTCAGCGGTGCGGTGGATGCTTCCTGATAATAATACTTTGTTTCGCCACTGACTTTCGCCATCATAGGAACGTAAAATGCTACTGAGGCCATAAAGTCAGTTCCGGAGGTTGGCGTGCTTGCAAATGCCTTTTTTGCAAACGTAGAGCCGTTGAAGTAAGGCATTTCAGCATATTCGTAAACCTCAAATCCGTACAGATTACTAATTTTGCCCGTTTGGTAGTTATAATACTGTTCCGCGAACTTCTGATCAGTTAATAACAAATCATTTACGTGATCAGTACATAAAACAAGTCGTCGGCCCTTTGTCGGAATTAATTGCTGATCAAATCGCTTCTTCAAAGCAATAATATCTTTGCGTGTAATCATTTTTCGCCCACTATCTGCATCGCCGGTAGTGGCTATAACAGGCGTAGCGGTTGCATCAGAAGAAGGTGCTAATGCATGAATTGCCTTTGCCCACTTCTTATCCATTATAGCACCTGCATGACGATCTTTCACGCTCTGAATTTTATCATAGCTCAATGCGTACAGCTCATCATCCGTAACCTTTGTTGCTTTCGTCTGATACTTATCGAGCGATATTGCTATATCGCCATCCGTAAGTGTTTCGATGTCGATAGGGTAAGTTGTGTTATTAATGAGTACACCGGGATCAGCACCCATATCAACCAGGTGAATCACGTTATTTTTTGCATATTGCGAATAATCCGGAATGCCTTCCATGAAACTTTGTGCTTCCGATGCACGCAGTTTCTTCACCATTTCACCTGTCCAAACTTCGGTATATACGCCTGCCAAAAGTGCACCGGCAGGTTTTTGTAAAAGGGATATTCCTATCCCCGCAGCCGCGCCGGCCATCGGTGAAAGGGTAAAAATGAACATCATCAACAGGATGTTACAACTGATTGCAAGTAACTTTTTCATATTTCTATTTCGGGTTAATTTTTTGTGATTCGGGTTAGTCTTTGATTTCGGGTTCAAAACCATATTCAGCTTTAAACAGTCGAATGTATTCCGGCCTGTTTTCTTTTCGCAAATTAATGCGCTGAGTTTCGCTGAGTTCATTATACTTCTTGTTTGTCGTGTCAGTTGCGCTTTCTCCGCCACCCTGACCGCCACCGGCTGGAACAAAATCAGTAGGCTTTGAAGCAACCTGCATTGCGCTAAACGTGCTTTTCAGCTCAACTAATCCGATTTTTTTACCAAGCGCGACAAAATGGTCCTTTTTGTCAGCGGTAATTTTCTTCAACTGAATAGCGGCTTCTACTTCTGTAGTAATTCCCGCTGCTTCCTGCTCTTCAATAGTCTTGCTAAGCGTGATTACTTTCGCTGCTTCGCCTTGTAAGGCTTTGATTTTTTCAATTGCATCCGCTTCAGTTCCCGTTTCCGGCAAACCGAGCGTAATCAAAATTTGTTTCATGTTGTTAAATGAATTTGTTTCTTTTTCGGTAATTGCCGGAATCAGGTTGTTCAAATCAGATTGATTTGATAAAGTGATCAATTTGCCGCCTTGGTAAAGCGCAAGTGCATTATCATTACTGCCAATGTCAACAACTGAAATTTCTTCCAGCTTACTTTTTATAAGTGTAAAATAACGTTGACCTTGTAATAAATACTGAGGATCGTCAGATGTTTCAACAGGTTCGAGACCGGGTGATACCATTTTATAAATTCCATCGTCCCACTTTAATGCAATTTTTTTTGCAAATTCATCTTTCTCATCAAAATTCAAATCTCCAATTAGCTTTCCATTTTCTTTACGAAGATTGCTAACTGTACCTATCGCAAGTATTTCATCTTTTGTACCCCTGAATGGGCGATAGTGCATAAATAGAAGTAACGAATTACGTTCGTACTGAGAAATATCGATTCCGTCTGTCATTACACGGAATCCGTGCGAGTTTACAATTGATTCATCTGAAATTACAACCGATCTGGGCATTTGTGCGAATTAAATTGAGCTACAAAGTTGCATCCTCATTTTTCTTTTTGCAAATTAATTTCCGATAATATACCAAATTACTAGTTTTAATACTCAAAATACAAACGATAAAGCTTTTAAATAAAACTGTTCATCAAACAGAAATTTGTTGTAACTTATATGTGTATATACCTTTGTTTTCAATAAAATTTAAGAAAATGGGGCTGAGTCAGGCGAAAAAGAAAGAGTTAGCAGAAGAGTTATACATCAGTGACACGATGAATGCAAAGCAAATAGCTTTACACATCGATATTTCCGAGGTGACTCTTTCAAAATGGAAAAAGGAAGGAAGATGGGAAGAGAGAAAAAAAGAACTTGCATTACGCCCTCTCAAGCTCAAAGAGCTGTTAATTAACGAAGCTACAAAAGTGGCTTCCGGCGAAGTTTCAAATATCAATGCTGATGCGCTCAGCAAACTCATTTCAGCAATTGATAAACTTGATAAGAAAGTAGCGCTTCCGGTTATCATCGACATCTGCAAAGAAATTGATAACTACGTGAGTAAACACGACCCTAAAACCGCCGTAATCTTCACAGAATGGCATTCTAAATTCATTCGTCATATCGCGTTAACAGGCAGATAATGAATAACGCGGCAACAAATAAGAATTATGAAAAGCTGTTACGCGATTACGACAAACACTGTCAGTATATCGCGAATGTTGCAAATATTGAGTTGCATGAAACGGTTGAAGAAAAACACAATCGTGTAAAGTCACTTGAAGCAGATTATGTAACCTGGTTTGAATATTACTTTAGTAATTACGCGAAAAGTAAATGTGCCTGGTTTCATAAAAAAATGGCAAATCTGATTATCAAAAATAAACAGATTAACCTGTTAGCTGAAATATACAGATCAGGCGCAAAGTCGGTTCATGTTGATATGGGGATCCCTTTATATTTGATGTTCACAGGGGAGCTGAAATTTATGCTGCTGATTGGAGAAACGGACATTAAGGCAAAAAAATTGCTGTCCGGTATTCAGGCTCAACTTCAGTATAACAAACGCATTATTAACGATTACGGTGCAAAATTTCAATACGGTGACTGGGCCGAAGGAGATTTCACAACAACCGACGGCGTGAAATTTATGTCGCTGGGGTTTGGACAAAGCCCACGCGGGGTTCGTGAAGGTGAATGGCGACCTGATTACATCGTTGTTGATGATGTAGACAACAAAAAACACGTCAACAACGACCGCCTGATGCGAGAGTCCGTTGACTATATAACAGAAGATATCTGGGGATGCTTTGATGCGGAAGATAACGCTACGCAACGCTTTGTTTTTGCAAATAATAATTTTCATAAAAACAGCATTACAAACCGATTAAAAATCTATTTCCAAAGCAGCTCAAATGCAGCAAAAGCAGAAGGAAATAAATCTGTTCATCATGTGCTCACCGTCAGAGCCGTCAAGGATCTGATAAATTTTATACCTGAATGGCCCGAAAAAACAAGTTCGGAATTTTGGAAAAAGAAATTTAAAAATACACCATATCGATCGTTTATGCGGGAGTATATGCACGTGCATATACAGGATGGATCAGTATATCGGTTTGAGGACATGCAGTGGAAAAAAATGTATAACTACAAGGATTATGAATCACTTGTAGTGTATAGCGATCTCTCTTATAAAGCGCATGCAGACTACAAAGGAATGTATCTAATCGGGAAAAAGGGTCGGGAAATACACATTATTCATTCATTTCTTCGACACTGCACACGTCCGGCAGTGGCTGAATGGCTCTATAATCTATACGAAGCAAAAAAATTGGAAAAAGCAAATATTCTATATATGATTGAAGGGTTGTTCGCTATGGACGAGTTTGTTTCCGATTTTGATCATGAAGGAGATAAACGGGGATATTACATTCCGGTTACTCCCGATAAACGCGGCAAAGCAGACAAGTATGATAGAATCGAAGCGATGGCGGGTTATTTCGAACGTCATGACGTATTTTTCAACGAAGACGAACGTGAGTTAGCAGATCAGATTACAACGATCGATCAGTTTTTGGCTTTCGAAAAAGGAAGCAAAGCGAATGACGACGGACCAGATGCTATTCAGGGCGGGATTTCAAAGCTTAATCGCTATACACATATTCAAAATTTTGAACCTCGCTTAGGGTTTAGAAAAAACGAAAAAGGCTGGTAACAAACAAACATAATCAATGCAAACAGTACAAAATTTTTATCCGGTAGTAAAAATAGAAGAAAGCCCTTCTTTATATACCCTTATCGGAAAACTTATTTCAAAAATACTTATCTGGCGATTCGAACGCCGCAAATGGAAACTCATTGCAGAAGCAAACCGGAAGGCAAAAGAAACCGGTTATAAGTATATGGTTATCAAAATGAATAACCGGTTACTGCTTCGTAAAAAATCGCATGTAAAAAAACTGATCCGGATTCGGTATTTTAAAAAAGGCACTACAATTCAGCAGCTCGAGCAGGCTGCAATTTATGTAACCCCGTAATCTGTACAGCTATGTTTATAACAACCGATGATTTCAAACAATTAATTGATAGTGACGATTTAGACATCGTATCTAATTCTGAAGAAGAAAAGATAAACAGTTGTATTGCAACGGCTATCGAAGAAATGGAAGGATACCTGCGCACAAGATATAATGTTGCTTCTATATTTTCAGAAACCGGTGACGATCGTAATAAGATCGTTCTCACATATTGCATCGACATCACGCTCTATCACATGCACACTGCAATAGCAATGCGTCAGATGCCGGAAGTGCGACAAATCAGGTACGATCGTGCTATAAAGTGGCTCGAACAGGTTCAAAAAGGATTAATCAATCCTAATCTGCCGGCACTGGTAGGATCAGATAATGAGCCGGAAGTCGGAATCAGGTACGGATCAACCAGCAACCTGTCAAGCTGGTAATTTAAACACCTTTAAATGCAATTTAAACATGGGAAAGCGAATCAGCGATATACCAACATCATTTAGCCCCGAAGTTGAATTAACGGCGGGAAAAATCATTAAACTGGCAAAGCAGAAGAAAACACGGGACTTGTTGGTTGATCTGAAGCTGCAAAATGAGCAGTTAACCAAAAAAGATATTGCAAAATGGAGGCTTGCATGGCAGATGGCGCTGAACGTAGAGAATCCAAAACGAACAGAGTTATATCGCATTTATCGCGATAATATAGCTGACCTGCACACATACGGTGCTATTCGTAACCGGAAGCTCAAAACCCTCTCGAAACCGCTTAAAATTGCGGATAAAGAAGGTAAAAACATGCCTGAACTTACTCTGTTATTCCGTAGTAAGTGGTTTAAGAAATTTTGCAGCATTGTGCTTGATACACCATTTTGGGCGCACTCTCTCGTTCAGTTCGAAGATATCGTAAACGATACCGTAAAACTGAAATTCTCTGATATAACCCTGATCCCACGCCAGCATGTTTGCCCGGAATTTGGGACTCTGTTGCGTGAACCGGGTGATGATGCCGCATCCGGAATTTACTATCGTGAGATGATGGACTGGTGTATCGAAATCGGTGAGAAATACGATTTAGGAATCCTGAACATCCTGACACCGCAAATCATCGCGAAACGCAATGCAATGGCGTATTGGGATCAGTTTGCCGAAGTCTTCGGCATGCCGGTCAGAATCGGGAAAACAACTTCACGCAACGAGGGTGAAATTTCGAAAGTGTATAATATGCTTGTGAAGATGGGGGCGGCCTCGTTTGGTGTTTTTCCCGAGGGTACCGAAATTGAAATCGTAGAGTCAAGCAAAGGCGATGCGTTTAATGTATATGACCGACGAATCGAGCGTGCAAATACTGAAATTTCAAAAGCCATTTTAGGTCAGACAATGACGATGGACAACGGGTCGTCAAAGTCGCAGGCCCTGGTACATGAAAATGTTACGGAAGACATCATGTGGAGCGATTCTGATTATTTGCTCGACGTGATTAACGATGACCTGATCCCGCTCATGATCCGTCACGGGATGATGCCCGCGGGCTATACAGCCGAATACGATGATACTTATGAATTTTCGCAAACGGAAATGCAGCAAGTTGAAGCAATGCTTATCTCAGAATATGACATCGATCCTGCTTATTTTATCGACAAATATAATATTCAGATTCTTGGCAAAAAACAAACAAAGCAAACTCCGCCTACCGAATCAATACCTGTAAAAAAAGCCGATCCGGCTAAAAAAAAAAGCTGAGTAAATTAACAAAGCAACTCATCACGCTTTATCAGCCATGCCACGAGTGTGGCGGCTATCATCCTGTCACAATCACGCTTGCAAAAGAAGATGTTTCTGATTTTGAATCAGAAGTGAATCGTATTGCAAAACTGATCTACAGCGGAAAACTTCCCGAGGACGGCATTGATGCAAAAACCGCTGCAGCGGTTGCAAAAAAGTTGCGGTCAGGAATAACAGAAGGATTTGGGCGTGACTTCTCACAAATAGATTACACCACTTCCGATGCTGAAATGCTTAATAATCTCGATCGCAACTGTTATCAGTTTTCGGTTGCAAAAAACTATCAGGAATTACGCGACTGCACAAACTTACTCAAAGATGACAACGGCAACGTGCGAAGCTTTACCGATTTCCGAAATGAAGTTGCCAAAACACACAAAGTCTATTCAATTGACTGGTTGCAAACAGAATACAATACAGCACTAAACTCCGCAACACTTGCAGGAAAATGGGTTGAGTTTAAAAAGAATGCAGAGGCATTGCCTTACCTGGTATATGTAACTGCAGGTGACAAACGGGTCCGGGATTCACACCGTGCGCTCGACGGTGTACAACGCAAACTGGAAGATGACTTTTGGAAAACATACTACCCGCCCAACGGTTTCAATTGTCGCTGTACCGTTAACCAGAGCGGGCAGGGTAGCGAAACGCCGATGGCTAAAGTGAGAATTCCGGACGTTATCCCGATGTTCCGTACAAACCTGGCTCAATCGGGTTTGCTATTCCCAAAAAATCACCCGTATTTTACGGACATTCCGGATAATATACTGAAACATTCGCTAAATTATGCACCTCCCGAAATTGCATACCGGACCTATAAAATAAAATCCGGAAAAGAATACAGTTGGCATATCACGCATAAGGAAAATAAAATCGAGCGTGAAATAACCGAGTTTTTAGCAAATAAAGGTTTTGCCGTAAAAATTCTCCCTGAAATGGCAAATTTTCCGGAATCGGTTCGCAAACTTCACATGCCCGAAGGCGTGAAAAAAAATAAGAATCAGGATGCGTTGATCAACAAAAAAATATTTGATTTCACAAACATCAGCGGTAACTATACATCAGTTCAAAATGCAATGCGGAAACTGAAACAGGCAGACAACATTTTGATAAAAGTTGAAGGTGACGTACAAAATAAGGATGTTTTGAATGCAGCAAAAGGAAGATTGTTGAAAAAGAACAGTTTCGAAATATGGTTACTTAATGCCGGAAAGCTCACAATATACAAATATGAAAATCAAAACTTTATAAAAATCAAATAGGGGTTATCTTATTCAGACAACCCCCGTTTGAAGGGGTTCGGAGCGTACTCCAAACCAAGGGCAAATATACAACAAAAAAACGCTGTTATCACAAAACCGGGCAAAAAAATGAAATCAGGATTCACATACAAGGGTAAACTATACGAATTTAAGCGTGTTGCGTATAATTATCACCTAGTCCGGCAGCAAATACCAGGTGTCGTAGGTACCGTTGCCGTAAACTTTTTTAAAGACAGTTTTCGCCGGCAGGGATGGCGTGATCGGTCGCTTGAAAGATGGCAGTCGCGCAGTAAACAAGCAAAACGAAATAAAGGTCGCGCAATCCTGATCAGCTCCGGCCGACTGCGTAATTCTATCCGCATCACTGAGCAAAACTTCAATCGCACAGTAATTGGTACAAATACTCCCTACGCGCAGGCACATAACGAAGGATTTAAAGGCATTGTAAGCGTGAAAGCACATCAAAGAGGTAAATTCACATCTGGTAAAGAAAAATACACCACAAAGGCTGGAAAAGAGCGAAACCGTACCCGTAAGGAGCAAACAGGATCGGGAACAGTGCGTGCACATACACGAAATATGAATTTGCCAAAAAGACAGTTTATGGGAAATTCTGAAATATTAGAACTGAAACTTACAAAAAGCATCGAATTAGCAATCATCAAAATATTTGAATTATGAGCGTAAGAGCAAATTTTTACAAAGCAATCGCCGGTAAACTCAACATGATTGTTGATGTTAACAATAAACCGGTAATCAAAACCATCGACATGTGGAATAATCAGTGGGCGAACATGGGTACCGAATCACCGCTTGCATTTCCTGCAGTGTTTATCGAGTTTAAAACAATGAACTGGAAAACCATCGGCGGCAAACATGTACAACATGCCGATGTTGCAATCGCGCTGCATGTAGGAAGCAAAGTACTTACAAAAAGCAGGTATAACGATGCGCAGATGAATCTTGCATTGCAGCACCTTGAACTGATTGATATAATTCACAAATGGATAACCGGGTTTTCAGGAACTAATTTTAATAGTTTTGTGCGAATTTCGAGCGATCACGACAGCGATCATGACGAAATCATTGCACATGTTGAAACATACAAATGCGTATTAGAAGATAGTACAGCAATGCCTTCTTATACACACCTCGAAGGCGACAAACTTGTGATTGAACGTATTTAAAAAAGCCCCTCAAAATTGAGGGGCTGCCTGGTTAGTGTATGCTTTTAAAAGTTGTGAGAGATTATTTTAAAATCCGGAGTTTTGCTTCCGGTTTGTCCGGCTTGCGGCTCTTTGCCGCATTAACCATCAGGGTTACCGCGTTGGCATGTTCCAAAACAGCGTCATTGAATCGTAAGAGGTTTTCGTTCATCTGTTTCAAATCAGTTATACCTCTATACAAATTGTTAAGCTGAGCTTCAATTTGTTCGTCAAGTACATCGTCAAACATTAATTGTAACCTCCTACCAGCTTGTTACGTAACCTTTCTCGCAGTGTTTTGTCTTCAATCATCGCCACATCGGCCAGCAGGTCAATCATGCGTGCAGGCGACAACCGGTTATGCTTACGCTTTGCCGGAAGTTGTTTAACGTTTGTAACCGGAATGTTAAACAAATCACGCTGTTCGTCCAGCTTAATGATTAGTTCTTCTGCCCAGTCTCTGAATAGTTTTGCCCGTTCACTTTTAATAAAGAAACCTAAACGGACAATACCACGCTTAGTCCACATTGTACTTTTTGATGAGCCACATGAGGCACCGTGACGAATTGTCACGTTGCTTAAAAAATGCTTACCTTCAATTAGCTCAGAATTATTTCTAAGCTTAGTTTGCCTGATTGCATAAGCTGAAACGCCATATCCTATAGCTATTTCTTTTGTGCTCATCAAATACTCATGTTCTAAGTCTGCAATTACAGTAACTGATAAATCTTCCATTACCGTCAAGCTGATTGCTTGTTTTTCATTCGAGTTCTGCATTTAAATGAAATTTTTGGTTAATAAAAAACCCGCGTGCTGCAGAACTCACAACATACGCGGGGCATGAAGAAATTACCGATCCAATCGGTTCACGCGGGTTAAAACTATAGTTTCTTGATTATTTTCCCCGCAATAAATTATTGTAAATTCTGCAAGGGCAAATATACATCAAAAAATACCTAATCTACAGTTTTAAGTCATTTTTTTTATTAAATTTTATTTCTTCATGAATAATCATTGTTTGAACAATCAATCCAGACATTAATAAAATTTGAACAAACCATGCATCTTGCGTAATAATGTAAATAAAAGTAGCAATTCCAGCTATAATTATAAACATTAAAAAAATAAATAAATTGCTTTTCATAATATTGATATTTAGTTGATTAAATAAATTTTACGCGAACAGAGTCTTTTTTACCGTTTTTTTTGAAGCAATGAGCTTATTCAGCTCTGCACTCCAATACGATGATTTTAAAACTTCTTCTATAGTAGACGGGCTTACAAAGAACTCTTCTTCTGATAATATTTGCAGCACGTCGTCAAACCGGCGTCGCTTTACTTCTGTATAGTAATAATACCGTTCTATAATCTTCCGGTTCCGGAGGTTCAATAAAATTTGATTTCGTGCCATACTTGCAAATTTATAAATTATTTCTATGCCGTTTAAAAAGTGTTGCAACGCTGTTTTTGACTATTTGTAATACTGATCAGCAATGCCCAGTACCTTCAATAAAACAGAACCTTCAAATATAAGTTCAGGGTTAAAATTAACGTCTGATTCAAGTTCATTCAACGTATCACACTCCGAAGGGGTAAACGAAAATGTAACCTGTTTGTCTTTTGCAATATACTTTTGCAAACGAGCTTTCAAACGCTCATGCAGCCGGTATGTATTGAAATAAATTGCTATATCACGCAAATTTTCAACTTCTGATCCATAAGTCCTCAGCCACCATCCCGCTGAAGTGAATAATGCTTTCAGCTCATCAGCCGTCAGCTTAACTTTTACCCCGCTCATGCACTTCATCAGCAGCACATGATCTTGTTTTACCTGTTGTTTTAATTCAATTGCTGTCATATATTTCTAAATTGCTCATTGTTAATTATATATGAAATTTCTAATATATATGAAATTTCTAATTTCATTTCTTCAACTGATTCTTTTAATTTAGATGTGTATATTGATTTTGTCCGACTTGTAAATGTATTTTTTCCAGCCCTCATCTCTAGCATTACAAAGTGCGTATCCATTTCGTTTATGTGTGTAAATCTATGACGACCATCTGCTGTTATCAGTTTTCGATATAATCGAAATGAATGCTCTATAATAGCCTCTTGTGTGTTTGTTATATTCATTTGCGTAAGTATTTGAAATCAAAAAGTGTACTTTTCGTTTTGCAAATCATGCACTTTTCGTTTTTGTGATTATAAAAGGTGTACATTTCGTTTTTGTGATTATATAGTCATTACAAAAATATTCTTTTACACATTTTGCAGAAGGATGGATTTGTGCGCTCACTTAATGTGAAAGACTTAAAGTAGATTTTAGTTTTAGTAATTTTGCTTCATAC
>Ga0209639_1002357_pt1 | contig 15115 bp, 13 predicted proteins | sample EPASupsiteHSE605_FD_187268 | JGI IMG/M metagenome (GOLD analysis project Ga0209639, IMG submission 187268) | Bioremediated contaminated groundwater from EPA Superfund site, New Mexico - Sample HSE6-05 (SPAdes) (version 2) | ecosystem: Environmental > Aquatic > Deep subsurface > Groundwater >...
AATATCCAAAGGGAATTAAAATAATGAAAGAGGAAGTTGAAGAATTAGGAATTATTCATGATGAGTTTCACGGAGAATGGAACTACACGTTCAAACCTAGAAAGAAGGGCATTGCAGAAGTTGTTTTGTGACGAGTCCTTAATGTCGGTACCAGGATCGGATTCAATTATGAGTCTTGGATCCTCGAGTTCAGGTACGAAGCAAATCAAAGTCCTTATCGAATAATAAAGCTTAGATCTTAATAATCGATTCTCAAAGCTCCTTTCCTTGTTCTCTTCATAAAGTGCCGTTGGAACTATGTCTGCTTTGTTTTTTGCATAAACGACTCTTTTAAAGACGATATTCTTCGAGAAGTCTTGACCTATTACAAGATATACTGGCATTTTTATTATCTCTTCTTTCGTTGACTATTTTTAGACAAACTTCAACAAATACAATAAGGTCTAGTTGTATAAATAACTTTGTATAAATATTTCCAATTATCGATGAAGGCAACCATACAAGATTACTATTCCAAAAAAAAGCTAAAAAACGATACAACGAACAAAGATTACAAATATTTTCAACAGAGTTTATATTTTGTAAGTATTAACCCTTCACCCGATGGGGATATTATAATCAGGCTGTTCGCGGAGTTGATAATATTAGCACATAAGCAGAAGCAATAGAGCTTATCGAGAAGTATAAGGAAAGCATAGAATATCTTTCGAAGTTTGGAAACCCATTTGAAAAGGCAATCGTACAAGCCGTAATATCTTTAGCCGAGGTGGAATAATGCCTCTTACCCAGGATCAAAGACAGATAAGGTACGAGCAGGCTGCTGCAAGAAGTGAGCTATTTAAAAAGGTAAGGCAAGCAAGAAAAGCAAAAAAGGAGCAAACGCTAAGGAAAACTGTGCCATAAGACCATAATATTAGGCAAGGAGGAATAATACCCCTCACCCAGCATCAAAGAAAAGTAAAGGCTCCAGATTCATAGGTCCGTCACTGTTGAAATCCCAGATTCTTGAAGTTGCTTTCTGGGAAAGATCATAAAACTGTACTATCAAAGGGCATAACCATCTGTTACATTGCTACTGAAATCTGCAACAGGGAGTATTGGTTGTGCTTGAAGAGAACCTATAAACTGCCCAAAGGAACTAGGCCTATGTCCTACATTCATAGTTGCTGTAACCTTGTTTGTTGATGTGTCAATTACAGAAACAGTATCATCACCACCATTCACCACATATACCTTTTTTCCATCTGGCGTGATCGCAACTCCAATAGGACCATTTCCTACATGAATTGTGGCTGTAACCTTGTTGGTAGCCGTGTCAATTACAGAGATAGTGTCGCTAATGACGTTAGTCACATATATCCTCTTTCCATCCGGTGCGACAGCCACTGCATTTGGAAAAAATCCTACAAGTACTGTGGCTGTAACCTTGTTTTTTACTGCGTCAATTACATAGATTCCTTTATTGCCTCCCTCGTCGCACGCTACATATACCCATTTGCCATCCGGACTGACTGCAACTCCACGAGGATTATTTCCTACAGGAATTGTGGCTATAACGGTATTTGTTGCTGTGTCAATTACAGAAACAGTTTTGTTATCGAGATTAGTCACATACACCTTTTTTCCATCAAGTGTAACAGCAACTCCAAAAGGAAATTCGCCTACAAGTACTGCGGCTTCAACCTCATTGGTAGCCGTGTTTATAATGAGGATCGTGTTGTTACTAATGGGATTTCCCAAATCGGGGTGTGGCACATATACCCTTTTTCCATCAGGAGAAACTGCAACTCCACGAGGATCGCTTCCTACAGGAATTGTGGCTGTAACTTTGTTTTTTGTTGCGTCAATTACAGAGACAGTGTTGTCATTGAGATTAGTCACATATACTTTTTTTCCATCAAGTGTAACAGCGACTCCCATAGGATAGTTTCCTACAGGAATCATGGCTGTGACCTTGTTAGTAGTTGTGTCAATTACTGAGACATTGTTGTCGCCGGAGTTCGTAATATATGCATATGGACCTACACCGACTAGCTGCATTACTGTTATTGTAGTTAACTTTGAATCTGTACCATTTTCATTGGTTACTGTCAGATTAACTGAATAGATTCCTGGATCTGCATATTCGTGAACTGGACTTCTTTGTGTAGAATTACTTCCATCTCCAAAATCCCAGTTCCATCCAGTTGCATTTTGTGAAAGGTCAGTAAATTGAATTGAGAGAGGAGGATAACCATGGGTAATGTTGCTACTGAAGTCTGCAACTGGAAATGGATTAGTAACGACTATGTAATTTGGCTTCATTACTTTATTACTACCTGCGTTATTTCCCGCAGTCAGACTGATTGTATAATTCCCTGGTTTTGTAAACGTGTGGGTTGCATTCATGGCATGTTTTGAGTAAATCCCGTGCCCAAAATCCCAATACCAGGAAGTAGGTACTCCGCCAGTGCTGGCACCGGTGAATAACACAACTAGAGGTGCAGCTCCATAAGTTGTGTTTGCAGTAAATTCAGCTACAAATGGCAAAGTGTTTGTGACAGAAAGATCACTCATATAGATGCCAGTATCATTAACAACACCCGTACCATAGTTATCTTCTATTCCCCATACAATAGTATCATTGTAGATGTCAGGTGTTGTGTGAGTTCCCCTTGGATAAATATAGACTGGAGTGCTTTTTGCTGAAGGAACATCATAAACGTATACACCCGAATAACCAAACTGGTCATCGCCAGATTTTGAATATACGATTTTGTCCCCGTTTATGTCAATATGAGTGCCCGTGTCATCTCCAGCATCAATAGTATCAGACCCATATAAAGTATTACCTGTATTATCACTGGTAACATCTATAGCCTTTTTAGTAGCAAGGTCGTACATCTCAATAAATCCATCCCTGGAATAGAAATTTGACCATATAACTTTGTTACCATATATATGGGGACTAAATATCTGGCTGGAAGAGTGTACATTTATAGTTTCCTTAGTATTAACGTCATAAACAGCAATTTTCCGCCCGTCCTCATCATCATAACCGTACGTTATCTTGGTCTCGTATATTTCTGGATTCTCTCCTTGTGCTATCCAGGCTTGTGTTGAGGTAGATATATCACGCATATATACGTTGTAACTATAACTTGACCTATTGTAATTTGCACTCCACACAATTCTATTGCCGTAAATAGCAGGAAAACTGTAGTTTCCTACATCCTGTGTGATATACGATCGAGCACCTGAAGGTATGTCATAAACTGTAAGTCTTGGCACTCCACTGCTTTTATCATGCCACACTAATTTGTTGCCGTAGATAGCTGGATGAGATGCAGCAGAAGAGCTAACTGTAGTGTCTGTTTTCGAGGTCAAATCATAGAGGTGAATACCACCCCCACTTGTCCATACTACCTTGTTACCATAAATAGCAGGATCGGATCCATTACCAATTTTCGTCACCTGTGCCGCTGACGCCACGGATGAAATTAAAATAGAAAACACAAAAAATAAGATAGTTGAAGCTAAAGCTATCGAGAATAATTTTTTGTTAATTTTCACTGGTTCTTCCCCTTTATTCATTTAAAAAACGTTAATTCCCAAGTCATAAATTCAATATTCAATTCTTTAATTTTAAATTCAAAATATATAAAAACAAAAGAATTTAAGATCAATTATTAAAAGGTAGTATTCTGGTAAATCAAGGCTGAGTTAAGATACCAAAATGCTTGGCATAAAAACTTAGAAGATGTCTTAAGAATTCGTACCTACATAGAACTACCATGTAGAAAGTTTCTAAATCGCTGAGACTCCCTTCTGCATGAAAGAGTAAAGATTACAAAATCATAAAGAAAAAAACTCGAGAAAGCCAACCAAGGTAAGGAGAATTCAGAGCCTAGTGTCACGAAAACTTAATTGTGGATCATCAATTTAAGGTCAAAACCATATCAGCTGATGGAAGCTACCAAATAATATGTTCGATAATTAGGTTTTTACGATACTAGTTTATTTGCTTCCATCACAAAACGGCCTATTTTTCAATTTCTAACTCATTATCCCATTCTCTTTTTTCATTCCCTTCCACATATCACTCGTCTCTCACCTCCACAAGCGCCCTTATATTTGCAAGCGGAGTCCTCGGGGCAATTCCACAGCCGGGTGCGAGGACGTCCACGCCGTCTAAAAGGCACTGTTTTGCTTCTGCTTTCACAGCATCGGGAGTTCCAAAGAGCAGGGGTTCGTGAGGGAGAGACGTTTCCTATTACTCTTGCCCTGTCTCCTATTGCTTCTTTTGCGGCTCTTATGCTAACTTTTTCTTCGATGCTTATGGCTTAGAAACCGCACTCTGAGAGGGATTTCAGGGAACTTTCAACGTCTCCGCAGATGTGGAGAATTATCGGGCTTTTTACTTTTTTGCAGAGGTGTTTGTAGAAGGGTTTGACGGAATTTTCAAGAACTGAAGGAGGCATCATTCTTGAGCCTGTTCATTTATTTAAAATTTTTTAATTATTGGTCTAAAATATTTTTATATACTTTTTCCAATTTTTTATGGTATTTAACACCTGTCAAACTCTGTAATAGATATCTAAAGCACAAAAAGCAAAGTCTTATATGTAACTGAGTGAGTAAATGTTAAAAGTATATTTCTGAAAATTTAAAAAGAATCTTCTATAGAAGGTAGATAAAAAATGGTATGGGGGATAGATTTTTCCCCGAAAGGAACGGAAGCTCTTTACGTGGAGCACGAAGGAAAACTTCTGATTGAAATTGAACTTCTCAGTATGATGCAGATCTTCAATTCTTTTGATCCCGCTCCGTTTCATGAAAAAGAGCTTGACGCAAGCGCAGAAGTGTATATCTATAACTCGGTAGGAGAATTTCCTCTTAAAAAACCTCTTGAACTCATGATATATCTTCCCTCGTCAGAAATTGGTAAGGATACAGAAGAAACCCTTAGAAACGCTATCAAAAATCATTTTTCCTACAAAAAGCTCCTCACCGATGTAGAACTGAGGAGGATTCTTCAGCGGGGGAGAAGAAACATGATGATCGCCTTCGGCTTCCTTTTTCTCTGCCTGCTCATGATCCAGCTTCTCTCAACTTTAGAAGGAGGCCTGCTAAAGACCATGCTTTCCGAAGGTCTGACCATCATAGGCTGGGTTGCTATGTGGGAGCCTATTAACGTTTTTCTCTACGGATGGTGGCCTCTTGTCCAGAAAAAAAATATTTACCAAAAAATTCTTGGAATGGAGGTAAAAGTAAACAGTTGCCCTCTGAGATAAATAATGAAACTGTAATTTTATCTCAGTAAAAAATCCTGAACCTGTTTTCCCGTTCTGGTTAAAAGTTCACATCTTCAGGGATATTCAACAACCTTATCTGGTTTAAACTTCGCTCGGAAAATAAAAATTTCATTTGAAGAAAATTTCATCAAAAAATATTTCATTCGAGGATTTTCGCATCCACAATCATATGTAAACATCTGGAGAATATTTCTTTATCCGGCGGATCTCCAAAAAAGAAGCCTGACAGCTATAATCGATGCCTTGGAAAAAGAGGGATTTATCTGCAGGAAAGGGGACCCCAAAGACCGCAGGAAAACATCATGTCCCTTACCGAAACCGGCAAAGAATACAGAAATTGGCTAACCGCGGAGATTCAGGCGAAGGTATCTGAGATCCTTGATAGACTGGATGAGCAAAATTTATCAGAAATTTGCTGGGGTAATAAGAGTAGAATCAACAGACGAAATAAGGAACGGGATAGACCAATACATAGATCTGCCCAATGAAGATCCTGTAGCATTTTCTTGGAAATGCGGACTCGAGGAAAAAGAAAAGATTCTTGGTGGAATTATGGTATGAAAATATAGAGGATTTCGACAAATCCCAATTTTTGGTTGTTTATAAAGGGTATATAAGCAATTTATTGAAATAGGAAGTTTATCGAAAATTCTCTATAATTAGGAATCGATGCACTAATTAGGAACCGATGCGCTAGTTTTTTGTTTCGATATACAGCACTTTCATTCTTTTGTTTCGAAACATTTCGTTATCTTTTCCTGGTTATCACTGTTTTTTCTGCCTGTCTTCCCATATATTTTTCTGCCTGTCTTTCCATATTTTTCTGCCTGTCTTCCTATACTGCTTGATTTGAAATTTTTCTGTTTCTCTAAAACTCGATTAGGAAAAGACTTATGCTTGAAGTTCAGCTTCCCATTAGTGACAACGTCATCCAGTACGTATCTTTTTTAAAGATCAGGACGATATGAAAATATATGAATCCATATTTTTGATAGTTTGTTTAGGAAAATATGTAAAGGACTATTGAGTTGTAGAAGTTCCTTTTAAATTATATAATTTAAAAATACTTGCGGCACTTTTCTATATATAATCTTTTTGTGAGACTTTTATGTATACGTAATTTTTTTGTGCGAAATTTCTAACAATCAAAAATCAGGAAATAGTTCAGGACTCAGAAAAAGATGAAAAATAGTCAGATTGAGAATGTAATTAGGAATACTTATAAAGAGTTAGCAAAAAGTGGTTTATGGAGTTTAAACGAACCTACCAGAGCCAGTTTGAATTCCACGTGCCGGAGGCAAGGAATGTTAGCTTTGAGAGTGTACTAAGGCTTGCCTTATCCTGCCTCCTGAAAGATAAACAGGAGTGAAATGGATGACAAAGGGAGAACATGGAATAGGTGCATATGGTAAGATTAAGACGCTTTTATATATGACAAGGCCCTGGAATTGGCTCAGGATGCAAGTACCTGCAACAGCGCTAGGTATATTCTTCGGGTTTTACTTGCTTGATTCTCAATTTTATACTATTCCAGACGAGGTCATAAACAATTTTAGCGAAATTATCAAGGCTATTGTTACGGTGGCTTGTATAAGTGCCGGTGGGTATGTCATAAACGATTATTTTGATAAAGATATCGATGCTATTAATGAACCTCGTAGGCCAATACCGTCGGGAATAATAAGCGAGAACCTGGCTTTTATCGCATCAATGGCACTATTTGGCTTTGGATTATTACAGTCGTTTTTAATCGGATATCTAAACTTTATTATTGCTGGAATATGGGTTATTTTTGCAATAAGTTATGCTTACCGGCTTAAAAGAATAGGCTACGGTTTTGAAAGCATTATTTTTGGCTTCATGATGAGTTTAACTATACTATATGGTAGTATTGCGATTCTACACCTGCAAGATATTCCTTATATGCCGATCTTCTTTTTCACAGCATTTATGACTCTATATATGGCTGCAGCGCACATAACCGGGACTTTAAAAGACATAGATGGCGATTTGAAAGCCGGGTGTAAAACGATTACGATACTTCTGGGAAAAAGTAAAATCCGCTTCTTGATACCTTTTATGTATTTAGGTTCATTTGTTATGCTTTTATATTCGGCCTGGTTTTATCTGAGGTTCAACTTTCTGCTGCTATTACTATTAATCGGGGTAGCAGGATTAGTAATCTATTCGAATGTTAGTCTTTTAAGAATGTCTGATAAGCCATATGTCGCGAAAGCTTTGTCACGATCTAAAACCTATCTGTATGCCATATTTTTGATAATGGTTATCCAGTTTGTTTTTGTGAGTTGATGGTATGGAAGAATATAACAAGAAAGTGTATTTTAGTAATATATCACTGGGTAAGAAAATCCTGGCAATCCTGGCACTTATCAGGTTTCCGGCAACAATAATAACTGCAGGTTTAGTCGGTCTGTTTGCCATATCCACTATGCAGGGGTCTTTAAACCCACTTACAATTTTAACAGCCTTTTTTGCATATTTTCTTATAAGTGGTTCCGGATTTGTAATTAACGATTACTTCGATATAGATATAGACTCAGTGAATAAGCCCAATCGTCCTTTGCCTGCTGGCCTGATCAGCAAAAAGGAAGCATTATACATCTATGCGATAATGTTTATCGGCTCTATAATACTGTCTTTGCAAGTTAATCCGCTCTTTGCGATTATTGCCATTCCCAATACTATATTATATTCTATTTATTCTGTATATTTCAAAAGGTATGGGGGAATTATCGCTAATGCCATTATGGGCATCTATGCTGCATTAGTAGTACTATCGGGAATCAGCATTTCAGGAAATTTATCGATAATTGTAGTCGTCTATGCAACTTCACTGTTCCTGTATATGGTCGGTACTCAGATAATAATGGGTATAGAGGATATTAAAGGCGATAGTTTAAATGGTGCCCGTACTCTCCCAGTTACAATAGGTCTTAAAAAATCAATGATTACAGCTGTATCTCTCATGTTAATTGCTCTCTTTTTGCTATTCGGGACAATTAAGAGTATTTATGAGACAATCCCCATACTCGCAATTGCAGGCATCAACTTTTATATATTCTTCAGTATCGTTAAATCTCCCTCCCCTGAAATTGCCAAAAAGTTAAGAGTGTTTATGGCATTAAGCATGATTTTGACAGTCATTGTCATAATTCTAAGGGTGTGATATTCATGGATATTTGCAAGATTCGAGAAATAAGACAACACTTGATTAGCGAGCTATTAAGGTTACGGAAAGATGGAGGGTATTGGGAAGGATCACTAGGTTCGGATATCCAAAGTACGGCTGCTGCCATTATGGCACTGCGGTCTGGCGGTGATCACGAATCGGCTGCGATTGGCATTAAATTTCTGGAAAGCTGTCAGAACACAGACGGAGGCTGGGGTTTTGCTCCGGGAATAGCATCTGATCTAGATTCCAGTATTGCGGCATTATCAGTATTAACGATGTGTACTAATGAAGACCGGTATCAGCCTTGCATCAAAAATTGTCAAAAATACTGTGAAGATTATGACTTTAAAACAAGGCAATTGTTGAGCAAGCTCCTTTTATTTTTTTCAGGTATTGAGAATGATATTAAACTTCCGAGTATTAACGCAGAAAACCTCCCACATCCGGAGAAAATGATGTTTGATTTGGCAACCGGGTTAAAGTCACAAAATAAGGACTTAATTATGTCTTATAGTAAGTCCGTAAATGGATTAACGTCGTGGCGTGGGTTGGTCGCTATTACGGGAATAGCATATTTATCCCTATTAAAAATGGGTCTCAATGATGAAATGACAAAGCAGTGGATTAAAAAGGCACAAAACCCTGATGGTGGTTTTCCGCACACAAATTCTTTAGCCGTATGGGATACGGTAATTGCAAGTTTGGGGCTAATTGATGCAGGAATTGATCCCGCTTCTTCTGAATGGCTAATCTCGGTCCAAGATAATGGAGGAGGATGGTACTGGGATGCAGATGGCAGAGGATATGTGGATTTGGATGATATAGGGTATGCATTATTAGTTTTATTAAAAAGTGGATACTCTCTTTCAGATTATAGGCTTTCTAATACAGTACGTTTCATCTGCGATAATCAAAATACTGACGGAGGCTTTCCGACTTTTGAGAAAGGAGGTACGACAGATAATAGGTCGTATTGGAACTGTAGCGTACCTGATGTAACATCTCACGTACTAATAGCTCTTAAAACTGCTAACTTGAGCATAGAAGCTGAGAAAGCGGAGAGATGGCTATATAAAAATAAGGCAGATGGAATTTGGAAAGGCTTCTGGTTTAAAGATGACCTGTACAGCACTAAATCTGCGCTTGAGGCAATTAATAATGAATTTATCGATTTTAATAAAACTATCGATCTTAATAAAACTATCGATCTTAATAAAACTCAAAAAAGTGTTCTATCTTTGCAAAACGATAACGGAAGTTTTGGCTCACCAGAGAGTAGCATCGAGGAAACAGCGTGGGGAATTAGCGCACTCATCGAGTCAAATACAGATGACACGGATGCCCTTAATGTTTCCGTTAATTGGCTATGTGACAAGGTAAAGGAAACACTAAAAGCGTCATATGTCGGAGCTTTACCGCTATTCAATAAACGTTATTCCGATTCGATTTTTCCCATTGCGTTTGCTCTTGATGCATTTAACAAGTATCTGGATTCAGGAGAAGGAAATTCACATGCGTATGGAGGAGGGAAATTCACATGATTAAAAAAAATAAAATTATGGCCATTATATTTTTTGTATTTGTGGCTTTGTTATTCAGTTTACCTGTGTCCGCATCGTCTTCTGAGGAAGATCAAGTAAATTATGATGGCACACAATACGGGACAGTAAACAAGATACCTTTTGACCAATCCATGTATGTGCCAGGGAGCACATGGGTTTACAACGTGATTTATGATATCCATACGGATAACATTGGGAAAACGATCATAGCCTATTTCAACTCTACAGAGATCGTCGATAATACCGTACACACTACGTTCTCAATGGTCACTCCAACATATGTCGAGGGCCAGTTATTAAGCTGTAACATCTTCGAGAGAAAGACCAATACTACGGAGATATCGAGAAGTGATATGGGAATGTACCTGACTTTTGAACCTGAAATAATACATTTTGATTTCCCATTATATGCAGGTGAAGAATGGGAAGGAACAATAAATTATAGCGGTTCATTGTATGAATACCCCACTAACGGTATAGTCAATTATCGACAAAAAGTGCTGTATGAAGAACTGGTTAATACTAACGCAGGCTCGTTCAATACGATAGTAATAGACAGCTCCATGGAATTTCCCGCTATGGGTCAAGATATGACTGCCAGGTTATGGATGAGTGATGATGGTTTACTGGTTAAGAGAGACGCATATGTAAACGGGGTAAAAGTTCAGGAGATAGAGCTTGAATCATATTCCGTTTCTGTTGAATCAATGCTTAACCAGAATATGTTGGAAGTTTCTTTATTGAAGGACGAAGTGAAAAATTCTGTTCCGAAAAAAGACGCAAAGAAACTTAATTCGATACTAAATCAAGTCCAGCGTAATCTAAGGCTAGAGCAACAGCTATTAACTCAAAATAATACGAAACGTAATCTAAAATTCCTTAATCAAGCTTCGATTGAGATGGGCATCTTCATTAAAGTAGTTGCATCGATGAAGAACCTGGACCCCATAACCTCTGAACGTTTAATAACAGGTGCATCTGTTACACGCGGTCATATAGACTTGATAAAAGAGAATGTCAAATGAAAAATTTTTAAATTTGAGGCTCACCCTTCCCCTTATTTCTATTGAATTCATTGTTATGAGGTTTTGTGGATCGATCTGGTAACATTGACGTTATTCGGGATAAATACATGCTATGATGAAATTCAGCCTGGAGGAAACAAAAAATGCTAACATCAAAAAGGAAGATAGAGCATCTTGACATTTGTTTAAAAGAGAAAGTAGAATCGTACGGCAATGGTTTTGAAGATGTGCATCTATTACACCGTTGTCTCCCTGGGTTAAATAAATCGGATATATCTATAGATGCAACTTTTTTAGGACACAAATTTAATTCGCCGTTTATGATAGCATCCATGACCGGAGGGCATCCAGAGACTAAAAAAGTTAATGCAAACCTTGCGACAGCAGCAGAAGCTCTGGGCATAGGAATTGGCGTGGGCAGCCAGAGAGCAGCGATAGAAGACCCTACGCTTGAAGACTCTTATCGTGTAGTTAGGGACAATGCACCGACTGCGTTTATTTATGGTAACATTGGCGCACCACAGCTATTAAAGTATGATGTGGAGGATCTGGAACGTGCTGTGGAAACGATAGATGCCGATGCTATAGCTATTCATTTAAACTTCCTGCAGGAGGCAATTCAGCCTGAAGGAGAAGTAGATGCAAGGGGATGCCTGGAAAAAATCGCCGAAGTTGTAGAATCGCTGTCAGTCCCTGTGATCGCTAAAGAAACCGGAGCAGGGATTTGCCGCCTCGATGCTAATGCCTTGAAGATGGCTGGTGTTTCTGCTATTGATGTAGGCGGCAAAGGTGGCACAAGCTGGGCGGGTGTCGAGGTCTATAGAGCCAGGGCTAAATCTGACAACCTCGGCGAACACCTTGGAATGAAATTTTGGAACTGGGGAATATCCACTGTTACGAGCTTGGTTGAAGCAAATGTTGGGCTTCCGATGATCTCAACAGGTGGAATAAGAGATGGAGTTATGGCAGCTAAATCGTTAGCATTGGGATCGTCACTGGCAAGTGCTGCGCTGCCTCTGGTACCATCAGCCATGGTTAGTTCCGACAAAGTAATACAGCAGATGAAGATATACATTGAAGAATTAAAGGCAACAATGTTCCTCACTGGCTCAAGCTCGATAGCTGACTTAAAAAACGCTCCTGCTGTAATCACTGGAACCACACGTGACTATCTCAAGGAAAGAGGATTTGATTGTACGTCTTTTGCTAGACGATCATAAATAAGCTTTCTGCACAAAGACTCTAACAATCAAAGATCAAGAAATAATTGTGGACTCGAAAAGAGCATGAAAAGAATATAAAAAAGTCAGTTTGAGAATCGGTTAGAAAACTTATAAAGAGTTAACAAAATGTGGTTTATGGAGTTCAAACGAACCTACCAGAGCCAATTTGAACTCCACGTGCCCAGAGGCAAGGAATGTTAGCTTTGAGAGTATTTAAGGCTTGCCTTATCCTGCCTCCCGGGAAGATAAATAGGAGTAAAATGAACGACAAAGAAAAAATATGGGATAGGTGGACTAGTATGAAAATGAAGATACAATATATTGGTCATTCAACTTTTCATATAAACATCGATATTGATGATCAATTGTTATCCATAATAACAGACCCCTGGTTCGATAAAGGCGGGTTTATATTAAAAAGAGTGAGCAACCCGGCATTGAGTCTTAATGATATTCAGAGATGTGACCTGATGCTTGTATCTCATTCTCATACAGATCACTTTGATAACTTAACATTAAACCATGCTAGAAATAATTGGAAACCTACTATAATAGGTCCCAAAAGCGTTGTAAAAAAAGCTAATAAGTTCGGATTGCAAAATACTATAACTGTATTTCCTGGCGAATCTTTTGACATTTTTGGTATTAAAGTAAACGTTGTTCGTGCTCTTCATCCGATTATAGGGGGCAGGGACGCAGTAGGGTATATCCTGAGTTTTGACAACACTAATATTTACTTTTCTGGAGATACGGTCTATTCTGATGATGTTATAACGGATATTAAAGATTTCAAAATACATATTGCACTTCTACCCGTCGGTGCTGCGAAGTTTCTCTCCAGAAAAGTTGTAATGGATGTACATGATGCAACGAGGTTTGCTCTTGAAATCAACCCGGATATTGTTATACCGATGCATTATAATGCATTAAAGGGTACCGAGGCCGATCCAGAGAAAATTAGGAGTACCCTTTCGGATAAAGGTATTGAGCTTAGAGTCTTAAATCCTGGAGATATTACCTGGACGGACTGATGTAATAGATCCACTGCGTTGATTCCTAATTAATAAAAGGTCAGATAGCCATTTATTCACGGATAAAAGCTGACTGCAGGTTGCGAACTGCAGGCTACTGTATGCAGGTCAGCGCCGCGGAAAATCCGGAAACTTCATTCTCGGTTTAGCGCCATTTCATCCTGAAACCTGTCAAAGGTGGGAACTTATCTCCCAGTGGAGGGACACATTCCTCAATTAAAGAAAAGGTTCGTGAACTTCATTCGAATATTCGCACGTCCACAACCACATGCAAGACACCGGGAGAATATTTCTTTACCCTGCGGGTCTCCAGAATCTCTACTTTTTTTCCCAGGGCATCAGCAACTTTTCTTATTCTTTCCTGAAGCCTTGTCCTGGCTAGATTTTCCGGGACTGTTTCGTGATAATGCAGGATCCCTCCTCTTTTTTTCAGAGCCTTTATAGCAGGTTCAAGGTAGTGATGCGTGGTTCCCACATAACCCATAAGCACACGGTCGGCTGTTCCTTCCGGAGCGAATTCGGAGCAGTCTCCAAGGATTGGGACAATGATATCTTCCACCCGGTTCAGCCGAATGTTTTCCTTCAGGTAGGCAAAAGATTCAGGGTTTATTTCAATGCTTGTAATTCTTTTCGGCCTTGAGTGGACAGCCATGGGAATTGAAAAGTATCCTATCCCTGCAAACATATCCACAATGATCTCCCCTTTTCCCAGCCTGCTCATCCTCTTCCTCTCTTCAAGGTTACCTTTGGAATACATCACCTTTGTTACGTCCTGCTTGAAAAAACAGCCGTGTTCTTTGTGAACTGTTTCCATTCCACTGCCGAGAAGAAGTTCTCTTTTTGGCTGGCGGAACTGTCCTTCGATTCCAAAATCTCTGACTACAGTTCTGCATTTCGGATACATGGAAAGCAGAGCTTCGGCTATCAGGAGTTTTTTGTCATCGAGGTTTTCAGGAATACCGACGATTATGATTTCTCCCAGAATTTGCCAGCCTGATGGGACCAGTTCCAGTTCTGTTTTTGAGAGGGAGTCTTTCAGGTACTCCTTGAGAGGTTTCGTTTCATTTATAAATTCAGGTTTTTCCTGTTCGGTTACCGGAAAATCTCCTACTTTTTCTCCTGCTGCCTCAGTGACAGGGATTTCAAGAAAAGTGCCTTCTTTGGTGTGGAGTTTTCGGATTTTTCTTGTAGTATCCAGGAATTTTCCAGTGACTGCTTTTTCCCTAATTTCTTTTCCTTTCTCAGAGGGAATCCGGATTATCCTGTACATCGGAATTGAAGGATAGCATGCATGAGATTAATGCTTTTTGTTTGAGCTCTTCTGTAATTGAGCTACTAAAAATAATAAAACATTTAACGTAAAGCATATTATACATGCTGAAAAATCGGATGAACAAAAAGGTATAAGTAGTCAAAGATAGTTCATTTTTTGAACTGGTTAATCATCCCTTTGGAGAGCATGATCCTTTTTGGCTTTCCGGGGCGACCAATAGGGCTATGAAAACTTCTATGCCTAGTATCGTAAAAACCTAATTATCGAACATATTATTTGGTAGCTTCCATCAGCTGATATGGTTTTGACCTTAAATTGATGATCCACAATTAAGTTTTCGTGACACTAGTGTCCTGAAAATTTAAATTTGGTGCCTTCTTATATACTTAAATGTTCTATAACTTTTAATGGTGCAAATCAAACTTGAAGATTCTGAGGAGCAATACCTCCAAGACTTTGTTAAAAAAGGACAGAAAAATGCAAGAGAATTGATCAGAGCACGAATTCTATTACT
>Ga0209639_1002358_pt1 | contig 15104 bp, 14 predicted proteins | sample EPASupsiteHSE605_FD_187268 | JGI IMG/M metagenome (GOLD analysis project Ga0209639, IMG submission 187268) | Bioremediated contaminated groundwater from EPA Superfund site, New Mexico - Sample HSE6-05 (SPAdes) (version 2) | ecosystem: Environmental > Aquatic > Deep subsurface > Groundwater >...
ATTCCAAGAGATGCGCTGGTGTTTGCTAGGAACACCCCTCACAATCAACCATGTTAAGTAAACTACAATTGCCAAGGGACTTAAAGACACCCTCTCATGCCCTGCTATGCCTGATCCATCGGATCATAAACAAGACACTGCCCGCTGTCTCCTTGGCAGCCGGTGATACCAGTGAAAACTTGACACTTCACCTAACCGGATAATAAAATTTGTAAATCTAGCAAAAAATATTCGTTGTTCTCAAACATCACAAATTGTAGACTATTCAACAATATAATCTTGAACAACCTTAAACAGAATCTTACTCCATATCGATCATTTGGAGAACCAGATCCTCCTCAGTCTCTCTTTCTTGAACAAACTCCTCATCAATCTCTATTCCCAATACATTCTCCATATCAATCTCTCTTCCCAGAACAGACTCATCATCAATCTCTATTCCCAATTCATACCCCATATCATACTCAGAATCCAGAAAGAACAAATCAAAGATCATTTCCTGTGGATTTCTTTGAAAGAACACATTCAACATCAAATGATCAATCAAACAACAATCTTAATGAAAACAAATCAAATTCAGTATTCATGTATTCAACTGGTGTTTTGTTAATAATGATTGTAGCTATTATATCTTACAACATTGGTGGTAAAAAAATTCATAATAAGAATTATAGTTCATCATCATCATTAGAAATGGAGAAGAAACACAAGAGAGAAGAGAAGTATGATAGTAATGATACAAACAAAGATAATGATAGTAAGAGAGATCATCAAAAGAATCACCATCATGATTACGTCTCTAGTCCATATGTCTTCTGATCATAGTAAAAGAAGATATTCTATTTTGTATTGTGGTTGAATGATAATGAGATTATTTGCAATGTTGGTTTGGGATGTGAAAAAGAAAGTATAGATCAAGGAAGGTCTTACATTGATAAAAATATTAGTATTGCAAATTGTTTCTTCTCAAGATATTCATCATACTCGGGACATGGTGGCGTAATATATGTTTCTGGTGGTACTTACTCAATGAATGTCAATTACTCAATGTTCTATAACTGTGCTTGTTCTGGTGATGGTGGAGCAATATTCTTCTCTTCTTCTAATTCATATCTCAGAATGATATGTGCTAATAGTTGCTCTGCTTCTTCTTGGTGTCATTTTGCTTATCTTATTGATTCTCAGGTGAATCAAGTGATGTATCTATCTGTATCAAATTGCTCTCATTCTACATCTGGATGGTATTCTATTCGCTTACTCAATGGTTTTCAGAGAGTTGACAACACAAACAGTTCAATGAACAATGCTGAGTATGGTTCTGGTATTAGAATCTCTTCTCCATCCTCATTCACAAGCTCACACTGCACTTTCTCAAACAACAAGGTATCTCATAGCATTTGCATATGGTTCTATTCTAGCTCAGGAACAATATCAATGTCATATGCTAACATTGTTCATCACAACAGTCCATCTCAATATGGAGTTGTTCTTGTCGAAGGAGGAGGATCAAGAATGATGATGTATTGCATATTCAAGAATAATCAAAACACTCTATTCTGTCTATATCAAGGTTCTCTTGAAGTGTCTCATTCGTTCATAGATCACTCTGCATCATTCTCTACTTCAACAGCAGTATCAACATCAAATAATAATTCATTCACTAATACAATCACTTATCAATTACAATTCTTCAATGATCTTCATTGTAATGCTGATATACCTCTCATTCAGAGATCATTAGAAGAAACTCTAAGAGAAACTCAAAGAGAAACAGTGGGAAGAACATATAATTCAGAATGTGAAATGAGGATGTTATCAAGTGATTTGGTGAAAAGAAAGAGTGATATGTATATGTTTCCAATCTTCATTTCATTTGTGATTGTGTAAAAGAAGTATTAATAATATATTATAATTGTATATGAAGAAAGAGATCAGAGGGAAGAAAGAAGGAAGAAGATAGAATATATTGTATTTTGTATTGTGGTTGAATGATAATGAGATTATTTGCAATGTTGGTTTGGGATGTGAAAATGAAAGTATAGATCAAGGAAGGTCTTACGTTGATAAAAGCATTAATATTTCAAATTGTTTCTTCTCAAGATATTCATCATACTCGGGAGATGGAGGTGTAATATATGTTAATGTTAGTTCTTGCTCAATGAATGTCAATTACTCAATGTTCTATATCTGTGTTTGTTCTAACTGGGGTGGAGCAATATACTTCTCTTCTTCTAATTCATCTCTCAGTATGATATGTGCTAATAGTTGCTCTTGTGGAGCTTCTTATGTTGGTCATTTTGCTTATCTTTATGCTTCTCAGATGAATCATGTGGAGTATCTATCAGTATCAAATTGCTCTCATACTACATCTGGATATTGTCCTATTTACTTAGAATCAGGTGATCAGAGAGTTGACAACACAAACAGTTCAATAAACAATGCTTATCGGTATTCTGGTATTCTTATCTATTCTCCATCCTCATTCACAAGCTCACACTGCACTTTCTCAAACAACAAGGTATCTCATAGCATTTGCATATGGTTCTCTTCTAGCTCAGGAACAATAACAAAGTCATATGCTAACATAATAATATACAAGCACATGCTTCTCTATGATATGAAGATCACTATGAGTGATTGATATTACTTTTATTGCTGGGATTGGAGTTTAATCAGGTATAGGAATGTCGGTATTACAGGAATATGAATTGAAAAAATTCATAATATATGTATCAAACCTTGTGAAGGAGTTGCTAATGAGCATTATTATTGAGTTTCCACCGTTTGATATTAAACCAGGATGAGAGATGAAACATGATAAGAAGCGAATATAACACCCACTAACAGCGTAACAAAGTGTGCCTTGATTCTGATAAAAAATGCAATTCATTAAGTCATATTGCCCCCTGTCAGATGTATAAATAAGAGAATACCTAGATGAAGGGCTGTTGTTATTAACAATATTCGCAAATGACACAACACCGCCGTTTTTTTTTGAAAATTATACATGTGTTTTCCGATACTCGGTTATTGCAATGAATGCTTGTAAAAGAAAGTGGATCTCTTATGCATATCCCAGAAACCACTCTTGCTCTGTTATTAGTAATATTTGCAATGTTAAATATTTGTTCCCCTGTTTTAATACCACAGGATATAGCCCTATGAAGAAATTTATTGAGATGACAGGACCCCAATGCGCATATTCGACAAACCAAACAATATTCCTCAAAAACGAGTGTTTTCTGAAAATGTCTTTGGATTCAGCCTTTATCAGATTTGGTTACCATGATTTCTCACTTTAATGGCTCAAAAAAACATTACATGTTAATAATTCATGTTTTCCCTTCATTTATTTTTAATTTGAACTTGAATCAGCGCCTAATTCAAGAGCTTTTTTGTGTGGTTATACTGAATATCTCAAAAAAACAGGATCATTATGACAATGGAAAAGATTTTTTGTAAGGAAGGACCATATTCACATGAATGTTTCTCAGATTTCTACAAATTGTTAGCAAAATCGAGATATAGCAAAGAAAAAAGGAATCCTAATCTTATTAGACTTTTGGAAGACTGGAATTGCCCAGATATCATTGATGATCTGATTAGTAAAGTGCAATTCTAATGTGATCATGCCATTATTCACAATGGACATCAATATCCAGTGAATTTGAGGACTTTTTCTACTTTGTCTCGGAATTTTTGATCCCGAATTAAATCTTCACCAGACGAGATGATTTCTGTCAGCGATGAGTACTCTGAACAAACCTTCTCTCTGTTTTTGGATTGTTTGCATGGAATTAAATCTCTTCCTCAAAATGGGAAACTAGTGGAAATTTACAATTTAAGCCATTACTGGGAGTGTAACTCACTGTTAGGATTGATCAATATAAAATCAACCAGTTTCATTTTGTCGGCTTAATCCAAAGGTGATCTTATTGATCAAAAAATGGTTGAAGACAATGCTACTCAGTAGATCCCTACTTTGATTCAAGATCATTGTTTATATAATTTGCCCCTCTCCACCTTGAGCAGAGTTGTTTCCAAATCCCGTATTCATGAGATTGGAAATCTTTTTGAAACACATGTAATTGAGGAATTCTTTTTGATTTTGTTGCTTGAATTTAGCAGTTGCTCCGAAGAAAATTTTCTCCTCTTACTCGAAAAGATGTCGATTCACTCTCATTCCTCAGAATGTTTTCTTGAAATTCCCCTTAATTACACCATTAATCTAATTTTGATCAAGAATTTCTTTACCAATTAAACAAAATCATGAGAGATTTGTGGTTTCTATCCGATTGGTTTCTGAAGTGTTTTTGGAATAAACATTTAATTGATTTGCATCTATTCAAAGAGCAATTAGTTGTTGAAAAGATGCTTTATGGTGATTCTCCAGTTTTCGAATATATTGAAGTCCAGAAGAAGGATTTTTTAGTCAATATTTTTGGATTATTTCCCAAATTGCGTCCTCATTGTTTAGAAAACTTTGTTTTTATATTGTTCGCACTATCTTCAAGACGAAACTTTTCGAAAAATTGTACTTAAAAAGGTATTTATTGTCTGTCCGACTCTTATTCAAAGGCTTTATCGAATTAAGTGTTTTACCAATGACGAAATTCGTGAATCAATAGAATATTTTAGGAAAAAATTCCTTTGTTTGTTTTTCAAGAATGATATTGAAGTTGATGAAACTGGATTAAGTGACATGGATCGTCAATATTCACAAGAGTATTGGAATGAGACAGAATTAGATTCTTTAATACAATTTGGATTACACAAATCATCAATGGAGTTTTGTTTGAAGTATGATCTATTTGAAGAAATAGAAAGTTTGATAAAGAATAATCCTGATAAGAGAGAATGTCAATGGAGTCCATTTGAATGGTCGGAGAAGCCAGAATCACTGGATTTCTTGTCATTTAGTGGTTTCTTTGGTTCACTTAAGTGTTTCAGAGTATTATTATTGTCTGGCTTTGTTATAAATGATTTTGTTGTTCGAAACGTTGTATGCAGTGGCTCTAGAGAACTTTTCAACTTAGTTTCTGATCTTAGCCTAGAAAGCTTTTCTTGTCTCCATGAATCGTCGAGATTTGTTCATCTTAGTGCTGTTGAATATCTAGTGAATCAAAAAGCTGATATAGATGCAAAAGATAATCGGGTTGAGTTTTTATATTTATTGAGACTCCTCTTCATTCTGCTGCTAGAAAAGGTCATCTTTGTGTTGTTGAATATCTAGTTAATCAAAAAGCTGATATAAATGCAAAAAATAAACAAGGGAAAACAAGTTATCAATGATTTCCAATGTTGATCATTCAACTTTCCATGACTTGCCTCTATTTCTATCATTCATAGAGTAGGACGCAATAGATACCTTTTTTGTTTGAAATCAAACTGAATCCATTGATTGGGGATGTTGGCTGATCCAGCGACTATCATCATATTCAAAACATTTTTAGGACTATTTGCACTATTACTATATTCTGTTACATCAGTATCCCCAGAAGCAGCCAAATTCCTTCAAAATATCTTAGTTAAACCATCAAAGAATCCCATAAACAGATCTGACTTCAAAGTATATTCGTTTCTTTCGTTGGCTTTCTTAATGTGAAGTAATTTGTCATCTTTGGCATATATCAACCTGTTTTTCTCTTCTATTCCACAACTATTCTTGTAGAATTCCCGAAAAACTAAACTATGAAACAACAAACATCCAATATTCACTTCACACTTGTCTCCATTATAAACAACAATTCCATCTTTCTCTTGACAACAAAGACGAAAACGAAAACTATCAACAATTCCAAAATGTGATTCCCATTCTCTCAACAAATTAATTACTCCAATCTGATCATTCCTATCACTAGGAATACATCCTGACACAAGAAAATCAATGAAATAGCAAAAAACATCAAAATCACACGAATCACTCAAAACAATCCGATCTTTTGTCGTATATTCATCTCTAAATCTCTTTAAACACAACAAAAACATGTTGAAAACAAGTTTGTTCGATCATATTGTTGAATCACAACTCTTGCCAATATAATCACTGCCATGTGAGTCATCGAATTGTAATGATGTTGGGTTAATTAATATCCTTGTATTAAAAAATTTATTGTCATTTGTATAAACCAAATTTTCTTCAAAAATTCTTTTAACTCAACATCCCAATCAATATCACCCATAATTTTGAATAATTTGATAAATAGGATCATTTTAATATCAATATACAAATCCATTAATATCCTTATATAATAGAAAAAAACTAAATATGTTTCCCAAAAGATAAACACACTTCTAATCCCAATAGATGCACTGGTGCATGTTAAGAACACCACTCACATTCAACCTTTTTGAGTTCCTACAATTTCAAAGGGACTATAAATACCCTCTCATGCCATGCTATGCCTGATCCATCGGATCAAAAACAAGACCCTACAACTGCATCATATTAATCACCCGACTTCAACCAAAATGTTTTTATATTCTCAAAACAATTGAACCAATTTTTTCAAGCCATTTTATGACACTTATTCATTTTATTACTGAATGACATCAGATTCATCATCTTGGACAATATTTAGGAACAATTTTGGTAACAGTTACTCTAGAAAACTGAACTATTATAAATACGAATCTGAAAAAACCTTTGAACTTTCAAATTACTTATATTACATAACATATATATATTTAGGAAATACAATCTGGACCCTCTTTGTTTTTGGTATCACCCTATCTGATTACCGAAATTTAATTGGATATTTTCGGGAAATCCTTAATTTTTGGCTAAATGGAATCAAAATCACTCGATTTTTCAATTTTCCGAGAAGTAAATGGTTTTCCTCGATTTTTTCCGAATTATTCTCGAAAAAAAAACTCGAAATAAAAAAACATACGAAAATCATGAAACAAAAGATGAATATTCGCAAACTTATTACTATTTTGAACAAGAATATTGCATTATTATTTCTTATTATGTATTGTTTTGAACAACTTTATGAGGTAAAACAATGCGTATCACAATTAACACAAGTAGCCAAGATTTTTCAAGAAAACAACCATTCCCCAAATGTGTCTCTATTGTGGTTGAATGAAGATGGGATTATTTTCGATGTTGGGATTGGGTGTGAAAGTGAGAGTATAGATCAAGGAAGGTCTTATGTAGGTAAGAAAATCAATATTTCTCTTTGTTTCTTCTCAAGATATTCTGTATACAATGGAGATGGTGGTGTAATATATGTTAATGGTGGTTCTTACTCAATGAACACCAATTACTCAATGTTCTATAACTGTGTTTGTTCTGGTCAAGGAGGAGCAATATACTTCGATTCTCTTATTTCAAATCTCAGAATGATATGTGCTAATAGTTGCTCTTCTCATTCTGAGTGTCATTTTGCTTTTCTTTCTGGTTCTCAGGTTAATCAAATTGAGTATCTATCTGTATCATATTGCTCTCAGACTACATCTGGATATAGGTCTATTTACTCACAATCAGGATATCAGAGAGTTGATAACACAAACAGTTCAATGAACAATGCTTATATATATTCTGGTATTCATATCGAATCTCCGTCATCATTCACAAGCTCACACTGCACTTTCTCAAACAACATGGTATCTAATAGCATTTGCATATACTTCTATTCTACCTCGGGAACAATATCAATGTCATATGCTAACATTGTTCACAACAACAGTCCAAATAGTGGAGTTGTATATGTCAATGGAGCAGGATCAAGAAAATTGATGTATTGCATATTCCATAATAATCAAAACACTCTATTCTGTGTTTGGGGAGGTTCTCTTGAAGTATCTAATTCGTTCATTGATCATTCATCATCATCATTCTCTAGATCATCATCAGTATCAACTTCAAATAATAATTCATTCACTAATTCAATCACATATCAATTACGATTCTTCAATTCTCTTCATTGTAATGCTGATATACCTTTAATAGAAACAAATAGAAAGATTACATTTGTTCAAACATGTTTAAAATCATATTCATGCTTATATACAATGATAGTTCTAATAACATCATGAGTAAATGAACATTATATGAATGTATTTGAATTGAAGTTGAACGATAATGAGATTATTTTCGATGTTGGGATTGGGTGTGAAAGTGAGAGTATAGATCAAAGAAGGTCTTATGTAGGTAAGAAAATCATTATTTCTCTCTGTTTCTTCTCAAGATATTCTCTATACAATGGATATGGTGGTTCTTTCTCAATGAATATCAATTACTCAATGTGTTGGTTCTTTCGAAGGAGGTGCAGAACACTTCATCTCTTCAAATTCATTCCTCAGATTCAAGACTTCAAAATTGTTCCTTGCAAAGAATTGAAATACTTATTTATCGAGCTGATAAGTATCACTTTGTACAATTTCCTCTTACCACAGAATATTAAAAAAGGAAGCCATTTTAACTAAATTTCAAAACTATCTTAAAAGGCTCGAATAGTGACTTAAAACTTCCCTAAATGTTGAATCAATTTCTACTAAAGAAGCTTCAAGGTTCTTGTTGATTTCAGATCTATTCTTTTGCATATCTAAAGAGATTTGTGTGATTGTGCGATTATGATCATTAATAACATCTTTATGTGTTTTCACAATGTTGAGAATACTACGGTTATTACTCTTAATATTTTCATTTAAAACACCTGTATTTTGATCACATTTTTCATACTCCTTGAAGAATTTAAGCTTCTTTGATGACTCAGGAAAATCTGTTACTATTGTCATATAATCATTTTGCTGTTGAGAATCACATGGTTGAATGCTGATAAGTGGTTTGGTAACAACTGATAATTTCGCCTGATTCGAAGAACAGAATATATAAACTTTTGATATACTCAGAGATGGTTTTCCAGGTGGAAAATTGATTGGTACAAAGAATTTATAGGCCATTCTTTTTGGCAATTTCGATTTATTGGAATTCTCAATCTCAATTGTTTGTTTTTTAATTCCAAGATTGTTTTTCTTTTTGATTAAAGCAATTTGGTCGTTATACTCATTTTCCAAATCTTCTATGATACCTTGATATCGATCATTAAGCTCTTCTTTCTTAATTTCAAATACTTGATTTTGTTCCTTTTTCATTCTGGAAATGAGCCTGTTATGTTTCTTTACCATGCTTTCAATTTCAGCCTTTTGTTCATCTTCTAAAACTCGCTTTTTCTCAATGAAATCAGTCTTAATATCTTCTAAAACATCAATTCTAATCATGTTTTTCTGTTGAATCATCTTATTTTTCATTTCTTGCTCAATCTTAAGCATCTCCTTTTGGTTGAATGATTGAATCGTTTTGATTTGGTCTTCATATTCTTTTTTAATTTTTTTCTTTTGAATCTCATAATCAGCTTTGATCTCAGAAATCTCTTCGAGTTGAGATTTAAGAGTATCGATTTCTGCCTTTTGTTTCTCAATCAGTTCGTTATTCTTATTATCTTCGCCTATAACTTGCTTTAACTGTTTTTCTTTCATTTCAGATATATCATTTTGAAATCTGATCTCAAATTCTTTCTTCTTTCGATTATATGCTTCTTTAAGCAATTCAACACGGTTCTCAAGTGCGAAAGCCTTTTTCTCCTGGTCAATATGTTCCTGGTGTATTCTCTTAATTTCTTCAATTTCTTTCTGTTTCCTCTTCATAACATTCTCAAGTTCAAGTTTGTATTGGTTCTCCAATGAAGATTTGTCTGATTCAAATCGTGATCTCATGAGTTCAATCTCCTTTGAACAACTCTCAGAGAACTGGCTCTTGGCTTCTTCATCAGATATTTGCTTTTTGTTCGATTCTCGAATATCTGCAAGGTTTTGCATGTGTGAGCTCTTTTCTTTCTCAATATCAACTAAACCCTGTTTTTTGACTGATTCGATGATATCCTGAATTCTTTTCTTTTCGTCATCAATTTCTTTCTCCATGCTAGCTTTCTTAATTCCTATTTGGGACTGCAAATTGCGCTTTTCTTCTTGAAGCAATGAAATCTCTTTCTGGATATTGATTTTGGTTTCAGTTAATTCGTTGACTTCGGACTGAAGTGTGGATTTTTCTCTCTCAAAGTGCAGCCTAATCTCATTCAGCTGCCCCATGATTTGCTTGGTTTCTTCTTCATCTTCCTTTTTTCGTGATATTTTTTGGCCCTTTTTAGACTTTTCAGGATTTTTACCTTTAGAATCATTGGAAAGCGGCTTTGGCGATATTGATATTTCTTGTGAATCTGTTTGCTCTATTGTGTTTTTAGGCATACCTAAAGACGCAGATGGTCTCGTATTTTTTGGTACCTGATACTTTTTTTGATGCTCATTAGCAAATAGCTCTTTGTAATAAGAATCCAATGGATGATCCCATAACGATTGTCCTGTTTTCGTATTGAAATAGAATGGTTCTGATGATCTATCAGCAACTTGGTAGATTTTCCAGTCATTCGGAATTGGGGCTTTCAGTGCTTCTTCAGCAATCCAAAACAAATCTCGGTCGTTTTCAGGATCTGCTCCTAACCACTCAGCGTATGACTTGATATCTTCCTCAGTGGGATCAATTTCTTTAATAGGATCTTCTATTTCTATATATTTACTGTCCATATATGACGTTAAAAAGTCTGGAAATATTCTTTTACACTTTGCCTTTGTATTGGAACTCCTTCTTCCATCTATCATATATTAGTTGGAAAACCTGCCTATGAGATTCATGAAGTGATACAGTTACTTCTTTCAAGTCATCTGGATCACATCTAGAAAAGAGAGGAAAAGAACTGCTTTGAGCCATCCTAAGTTTGAGATCATCTAATGAGACTGAAGATATATGTGAAATGAAACTAGCAATTAAGTAGTGAATAAAATCTGGCCTTAAATATCTTGACACTGTTGAATAGAGCTTCGATATTGATTTCAGGTGCTTTAGAGTTGGAACTTCTTTCAGACACTGTTTATAGAACAATGAAGACATTCTTCTGCATATTTCCACAGAAATGATTGGGATTTGAGTCACAACCTTTGAATTCATAAAAAGCTGTGTAACACATGAGCAAAGTATAGAAATATCTGATAGCGATTCCATTGTCAGAGACAATTCGGTAATTGTATTAATGATCATTTCGATTAAATCTATTGGGAGTTGGCGAGTTACTCTTTGTGTTACTAAATCTCTAATTGTTGACAAAGAAGGTTTGCTCTCCAATATCTGACCAATGTAGGGGCAGATTTTCACAATCTCCTCATTGGGGATTGTTGCTTCTTTTAGAATTGTGAGAATAATCTCAACAGGAGACTTTGATAAAAACAATAATAAGCACTCAATTGGTAGAATTGATGCAAATGAAGATATGTAGGCATATTTTTCACACTTACCTTGTGTGAAGAGATCAATTAATCTATTCAATAAACTCTTATTCAATTTATTTGTGATATCAGGAATCATAGACAACACTTCAATAATTTTATGAGAGTTCTCTTTGGTAAACTTGATTTGAATAAGTTCTTTAATGGCAAGTGAGTTACCAGCTTTTGCCTGTTCACAAATACAATCAATACAGTCAGAAAACATTACATTTGCGAATGGGTAGCTGATCTTATTCTCATAACAGTATTTACATAATGCAAAAAGCTGTGGTTTTGTTGATATGCTAATTGTACCAATATCATTGATTTTGGCAAACATATTTACCAAAATTCCTTGGGATATCTCGCTTGGACAAGAATCCATGATACTAGAAATATGTTTCCGAACAAAATTTTTTGGAAGGGATTTGGATAAATTGGTTAACGATGATGAAAGATTTTTGGAAGCATTATCAAACACATGTTCTACAGAAAAACTTTGGTTTGAAATCATTGATGAATATAATGTATTAAATGCAGAAATAGCAACCTTGCCACTTAAAAATTCTTGAGGAAAACCAGAAATAATCAAAGCAATGGTAAACTGCTTATCAGTTATTGGGTAAGATGAATCAAAATGGGGTGGTGGGAGAAGCGAGAGTGCAGCATCAGGGAAGGCATTGATTATTTCATGAGATTCGTAGAAAAATGAATTAAAGAATAATCTTAAACAAATATCAGCAATTGTATGTGGTTCGCCCAATGATTTAGCTTTTGTAGAATAGTCCAAAACCATCACCAGTAATTCAAATAATAATTCATTATTTAAGGATTTCACAATGGATGGGAGATTCTCAATAATGAAAAACGCTCGATACTCATCTATTGAAGACATTAATGGGGTTGGAATAGTACGTACCAATGAATTATATGGGACCTTTTTTAAGGAAGATATTTCAAAATATCTTTCAATGATATTACAATGAAAAATCACAGGGTGAACATTTCCATCAGATAGAAGTTCGCATGGAGAAGGCATTTGGAGCCTTAAAACAAATGCAGATTTAACTGCAGCACAAAACCTCCATGGATTTTGTGAACAATTCTCAATTAATGATGACAAAATGGTGTCATGATCATTTGTAAGGCGACAATTATACACTGTCCAAAATAAGAGTACACTTTCTGCGATATTTGACAAAGGTACAAGAAAATCTAACAATCCCAGAATTTGAGTTGAGTTTAAGTTCTTCACACCACTGCAAAACAAAGAAATAAACTTAGGATATTCAACAATATGTGAAGGAAACGCTTGAGATGTAAAAATCGATAATACATTTCTCAGTTTAAAAGACTTTTTCAAAATAGCGCAAGCTAACTCTTGGGAAGCTGTTGATAAAAGTGTTCCCAAAAAAGGAGATACTAATCTGAAGTCAATCCTACATAATTCAACCAAAACGTTTTGGTTCATATGTTGCATTGCCATATCTGTTAATTTTTTAAGCATTTCAAATTCCTCTGATTCTTGTGTGATCTGATATACTTTTAGACTCTTAATAGTTTGAAGAATCGGAACCGCATATTCCAAAGATTTGGAATAAAAAACTAGTTGAATTGGAAAAGAAATAGAATCTTGAAATGATAGGATCTTTGTAACTTGATAGAACTGTCGAATGAAATATGGAATAAATTTAATTGAGCTCTCAGATGAAACCAATGCATTTGTAAAACTTTCTACAACATTTCCAACCGATGATTGAGGAGATTGATTAACTGCTTTTCTCACAAAGAATGGCACGCATAGTGCTGATGCTAGAAACGTAAAAACATCTTTTTCATTAAGTTTGTTTGATATATTGAGAAGAGGAACAAACAAATGATCAAATGTACACTTATAAACTTGGTTTGATGCAGCTGTTAACTCATAATGATTCATTAGTAAGGACAATATGAATGATAAGTCTTTTGTTTTGATATCAATCTTAATAGCTTCCGAAAGTGTCTCTGCAATATCTGAAAACTTAGGTCTCCATGAGTTAGGAAATTTTTTATTTAGAAATTCAAGGCACTCGATACAATCATTGTGTGATGTAGATTTATAGGCGTTAATAATAGTAATTTGCGGACGGAACCTTATTGATAGTTTTTCGGGCAAAATTGTAGTTTTTACAAGAGCTTCCTTAAATAACTGCCATGATTTGGGATTTGAAGAAAAATCTTGGTCTATAAAAATGGTTTGCGATATCCACTTAAGAACAAAATCACAATTAGTAGAAATTAAAGAAAACCCCGCGTCAAGCCTACTCATTATTGATTCCGATCTCTTGAACAAAATCTCCATTAAAACTAGTGGTCAACCTGAAAAATGGTCTTTACTCTTTGGACAGTCGCTGAGCTGTATCATCGAAATCCTTCAATAGTTGATCAATATAGTCTGTATAATGGTTCTTTGTACTTGTTACTAGAGAAATTTGGGATTGGATTTTTTCATAATCATTGGTTCTCAGGGTTGCAACTGCATTGTTAATACGAATTGATTCATCATTAGGGAATTTTTCAACAGCATTTTGAAGAGTCATTTGAGCAGTTTCCCATTCACCTAATGCAAAGTGACAGCATGAGATTGTGTTTGATAACAGGGGTGTCATTTCAAAGCGCTCAGAGAGATCCTGCAGAGCAAATAATGATGACTTAACTGACTCATTTCCTTTGTATAGTGAGACATATGCTGTGCATAAAGTTCTCAGAACTTCGTTTGTAACCCGAGGCAATTCCTTTTCAGCCAAATCTATCCGGAAAAGCCCAATATACGAATGAACCCTGATAGCAGCAGCCTCTGGATGATCAATAGTTATAACACAAGACAATGCTTCGCCTGGCATATTTGCTTCAAGAAGAACAGTTGATTTGCATAGATTAAAGTAAATACTCTGGTTCTCCTCATCTTTTGGAACTATCGCTGCTTTTTCTGTTGATGTTTTGAGCTTTTTTGCATTTGCTAAAACTAATAGCCCTCGATGCAAAGGAGTAGTCGCATTTTTACATTTTTCAATTACAAAATCAGCCTGATCAATGAATATTCTTGATCTCATAACTATAAACTCAGATTCTTCGTCCATTCGAACAGAATTTGCTTCTCTTACAATCCGAGAATACATCCCAACATAAAACCTTTCTCGAATATCATCCATTTTTCAATGGCAACAGGTTCGAACCAGGAAGAAGGGATTTTTATTGTTTTTTTTTATAATTAATCTAGGTCTCAGCTGTATTCACTACTTCAAAAAAAATACTTGGTTGATATTAAACAAAGAAGATTCTTCTCCTTTTATACTATATTCAAAAGGCATATGGACTTGATACATAATCATTATTCTTATTCTGATCTCTCTTGCCATCACAATTTTTTATTTTCTCTTCTTTTTTCTTCATTAGAAATGGATGTGTTGAAATGATTTCCCACCGTATCTGCAGATGAATCTTTCTTCAAGCGTACTTTTGAAGGAGTCTTCCAATGTTGTTCCAAGCCCCCATTGAGTTAGGGCCAGGGCCCTATGGCTTGGTAGAGGAATTCAGAGAATATTATTTGTAAACTATACAAAAATAGGCCATTGATCACTTCATTTAATTGATGTTTCTACCTCACTCTTGCTTAGCCAAACATGTTATCCATAATGTTTAGGCATCTATATTGCCATTATTATTGTAATTCTATCTTTTGGCAAGAGGGTCTTGATTTTTCAACTCTGTTACCAGTTTTGCCGATTAGTAAGTCTTTTAGT